>Ga0315286_10000699_pt1 | contig 28856 bp, 27 predicted proteins | sample YL17G10_0_MG_FD_205038 | JGI IMG/M metagenome (GOLD analysis project Ga0315286, IMG submission 205038) | Sediment microbial communities from Yellowstone Lake, YNP, Wyoming, USA - YL17G10_0 | ecosystem: Environmental > Aquatic > Freshwater > Lake > Sediment | place: USA: Wyoming | collected... | reverse complement strand
CCTCCCTGGAAGAAAATAAGCGAGGCGAAGCCAGCTCGGAGATCTGCCGGCACATCGAACGCTGGTCCATCTTTATAAAATCGAGTGTCATCCTGGCTTACCTGCCAATGCGCGCCGAGGTGGACCTTTCCAGCTTGCTGGCGAACCACCCGGACAAGACCTGGCTGGTGCCGCGCATCCTGGAGTACGGTGAAATGCGGTTTCACCATTATGATCCCGGCAGGTTGATCCGTCATCGATTTGGCATGCTCGAACCGGATGCAACCCTGCCCATTGTGCCGGCAGGCAGGGTGGAACTTGCCCTGATCCCCGGTCTGGCATATGACCTGCAAGGCTGGAGGCTGGGATATGGCGGTGGATTCTATGACCGTTTCTTAACTCAACAATCGACCTGCATCCGCCTGGGAGTCACTTACCAGGTTCTGGTTCTACCGGATGTACCTCACCAGGAAAATGATGTCGCCATGCAATACCTTGTGACAGAAGACGGGTTGAAAAAGATAAACCCTCCATCCCCAGGATAAGATATGCTTGTATCGATCGTCACTCCATCCTACAACCAGGGAGCATTCCTTGAAGCCACCATCCGATCCGTCCTGGAGCAGGACCACCCAAACGTGGAATACATCATCGTGGACGGCGGATCGACGGATGGCAGCCTGGAGATCATCAAGAAATACAGCAGCAGGTTAAGCTGGTGGGTATCTGAAAAAGACCAGGGACAGACGGATGCGATCAACAAGGGGTTTGCCCGGGCACAGGGGGATGTGCTGGCATGGTTGAATTCGGATGACACGTATACCCGCGGGACGGTATCTGCAGCTGTGAGAGAACTCGAAAACAACCCGGATAGCGGGCTGGTGTATGGTGATGCCCGTTACATCGACAAGGATGGGAACTTGCTGGGAGCCTTCCCGGCGGCACAAACCGATTTCAGGAGGCTGCGGCGGGGTTATGTCCACATCCCACAGCAGGCGGCTTTCTTTCGAGCTGAACTATGGAAACGAGTTGGACCGCTGGATCCTTCTTTTTATTTCGCCATGGACTATGACCTGTGGGTGCGCATCGCTGCAATCGCGCCTCTGGTTTATACACCTCAACATTGGGCTAATTTCAGGTTGCATGCCCTGGGGAAAACAATGCTCGCCGATGACCACTGCTGGTCGGAAATGCTGCGCGTCCATTTGCGCGATGGAGGCAGCTGGTTATCCATCCTGCCAGCCAAATACCTGATCCGGAAGTTGATCGCTCCTTTATGGAAGAAACGGTTATATAAAAAGATGACTAAAAAGGTCTGACCGATGAAAACATGGCTGTTCAGTTCTCCCACCCAAAATGACCTGATCCAGGTATTGCAAGCCTGGCGAATATGGTTGTTGGCGATCATGGTTGGAGCTTTTATGGGGAGTGCCCTGTATTATATTATTCCACCCGCCTACCGCGCCCAGGCAAGCGTGGTCGTGGATCAGAATCTCGAGCAAGCCTGGACAACAACTAATACCGAACGTGACGTGATGACCTACCTTGCGAGGGAAACCCAAAAACTGGTGGAAGTTGCCTGGTCAGATGCCACACTGCAGATGGTGGTGGACAAGAACCCAGGTACTTCTATTGTAAATCTACGGACAGGCGAGTTGCAACTGAGCCAGACAGCGGATGGCATCTGGCATTTCTGGGCTAACGAAGCGGTGGCGCAAACCGCCTCCCAGCTGGCGTCCTCCTGGGCAAAAGCATTTTATGAGCGGAGCCTGGGAGGCATTCAGACTGCCAACCAGATCTGGGCATTACAGTCTGCCCTGTTACTGAACCCGACCGATCCCGGTCTGATCAAAACACAGATCGATGCGCTCGAACCAGCCTCACTTGGAATCAGCCCTTACTTGCAGATCTCCCTAAGCCAGATCGAACAGATCCCGGTAAAACGCAGGACCAGTCCGGCATTGGCTATCCTGGCAGGAGCTGCTGGAGGGTGGATCCTGACCTTACTGGGTCTTTTATTCCTGGCACCCAAAAACAAAAACCGTGGAAACGAGTAAAGATAAACTGGATCGAGTGATCCAATTGCTGTGGGGTCTGGCACTGGTGTGCCTGCCTGTCACCAGCTTTCCTTTTCTGCCTTTGATCGGAAAGGATACCCAGGTGCGTCCGCTTTCGATCTACCCGATGGTGGTGCTTTTCCCTTTGATGTTGCTTCAAATGAGGAGGAAAAGGATCAAGGTTTGGCAGACCGTGTTCACACCTCTGGCGGTGTTCTTGCTGCTGGCATTTGGTTCCACTCTGGTGGCAGCTTTCTATGCTCCCTTGGAACTGCACAGTCAGGATTACCTGGGACGGGTTCTGAGGGCGGTCGTCACGATCGTCATCGGGATAAGTTTCTTCGTTTTTGCCATCTGGAATTCACAGAACAGAAAAAAGTTCCTAAACAATCTGAAATGGTTATACCTGGGGCTTTTTATTTCCTTCTTGTGGGGAGTTCTACAACTCCTGGTGTATAGGGGTTGGATACTTAATGAAGAAATCCTGGATGCCATGCAGAAGGTTTTTTCCATTTCAGGAATTTCATTGAAAAACCTGCGCATCCCCGGATTTGCTTTTGAACCTTCCTGGCTGGCGGGGCAAATGGCAATCTTTTACCTGCCCTGGTTATTTGCATCCATCCTGACCGGTTTCAGATTGACGAGCTGGCGCTGGTTGGAATTTGTCCTGGCAGGCATGGCGATCTTCCTGCTGGTGCTCACATATTCCCGCAGCGGGCTGATGATGGTGATCGCAGCCAGCGTGTTGACAATGATCATTACCAGTCGTGCAAGGATCAAACAGGTATGGAACTGGTGGATACGACCTTTCAAATCAGACCAACCGGGAAAAAATGGACGAATAAACGACCTGCTTCAACGATCGGGACTGCTTATCATTTTGCTGGTACTGGTCGGGCTGAGCGTTGTTGCACTTGGTCGCAACCCTTATTTTGCAAAGCTCTGGAAATCAAGGAAAAGCAACCTGGTCGAATATGCCGTTGACATTTATGCCGGACCGCGGCTGGCATATGCCATCGCCGGGCTTGAAACATTCGGGCAGCATCCATGGACGGGGGTCGGGCTGGGCGCTGGTGGGATGTACCTGTATGATAACCTTCCGGACTGGTCAAAAACATCCATTCGCGAAATCTCGATCCAACTGTCACCGGCGAGTTCCAGCTACCCAAACAGCAAGAACCTGTTCATTCGGATCCTGGTTGAGACAGGCATCCCAGGCGTTGCAGCATTTGTGGGTTTGATGTTGTTCATCCTGGCCAGGATCTTAACCCTGGGAAGATCCCCGGATCGGGATAATCGTTTCCTTTTGATCTCAGGAATTTTCAGCTGGATCGTGATCACCCTTTCCTTCCTCAGCCAGGATTCATTTGCCATGCCGACAACCTGGATCAACTTTGGGCTGCTGTTGGGATTGATCGAATCGGGCAGATATCCAAAATTATCATCCCAGATATCCAGCGAAAGATCGCTCCAGGTCTAAAACATGGACATCTACGGATCCTCTGACCGTGCGGATCGGTTTGCAATCTCCTTCCGATGGCTGGCTTTGATCGGATTGACGATCAGCCTTGCCCGGGGGAATCAACTTCACCTGCCCTGGAATCTTCTCCTGGTGATACCAGGTGCCTGGAACCTGGTGATGACCTTTTTAGCGGGAACGGATCGGCGGATCGAAAATCATCGGCAGATCAGCCTGGCAATCGACCTGACAGTCTGTGGGACCTTTTTTTGGCTGCAAGGGGGGATGGCTGGTGCCGCCTTCTGGGTGGGTGTCGTACCCATATTTACAGCTTCAATCTACTTCGGGCTGACTGGAGCACTTCTTTTCGGATTGGTAATCTGCGTTCTGGAAGTGATCTCCATCTTTATGAAATACCCCCCCATTACCTCCCCACATATTTCCCTTATTGCAGGTGGTGCCACTCTTCTGCTCAGTCTCGTTCTAGGATGGCTGGGGAGGGGAGCTTTGCAAGAGGTGCACTTGAGCCACGAACAGACAAATGAGCTTGATCGCCGGATCAAAATGCTGGAAGAAACGCTCAAAAACCTGAGCAGGGATCTACATGATGGACCCATCCAATCATTATCCGTCATTGCCATGCGCAGCAACCTCGCCCGGCAAATTCCAGGAAGGGATGCCAATAAGATGGCAGAAGAAATTGAAAAAATTGAAGAGTCGGCGCGCAAGGCAACCGATGAGATGCGGCAGATCCTGGTCACCTTGAAAAATTCCAAACCCGGGAAACACCAGTAAAATCCAGGTTTTTTCCCCGATCGATAAAATGTGACCTTTCATTAATTGCATGCCGTTGGTGACCTTTATTAAAGCTAAAAGATCGGATGGTAAGATGCCATATGTAAACGGAATTTATTATTTCGCCAACAACGCAAAGATGCACGACCTGCCACCCATCCTGCTGATCCATGGTGCCGGGGGATCCAACCTGTCCTGGCCGGCAGAGATCCGCCGCTTGCCTGATCAGCGCGTTTTAGCCTTGGACCTGCCCGGTCATGGAAAATCCAGCGGACTGGGGAAATGCTCCATAGCTGATTACATGCGTATTGTCCTGGATGTTATGGATGCTCTGAATCTTTATAAAGTAATCGTCATCGGGCATTCAATGGGTGGTGGAATAGCGTTGAACCTGGCTTTGGATCTTCCCGAGCGTGTGCTCGGACTGGGGTTGATCGCGACCAATGCCCGCCTGCGGGTCTCACAGGCCATCCTGGATGGACTGTCTCACCCGAGGACCTCCAGCAGAACCATTCAGACCATTGTGGATTGGAGTTTTGGCGGACAGGTGGATGAGACCCAAAAGAAACTGGCTGCCCACCTGCTGGAGAAGACCCGTCCTTCCGTTCTACGGGATGACTTCGTGGCATGCAATGATTTTGATGTCAGCGAGCGCCTGCCTGAGATCAATAAGCCAACCCTTATCATCTGCGGGACAGAAGATAGAATGACCCCATTAAGATCCTCTGAAAGCATGGCGGGGAAAATCCCTGGTTCAGCATTACAAACCATCGACCTGGCTGGTCACATGGTCATGCTCGAACAACCTCGCCGGGTGGCGTCCATCTTGAATGTATTCATCAAAAGCTTTCAATACCTGCCGGGAGTGTAAGTGACTCTCCCACCTGGATGATCAGTACCCCAACATCCTGGAGATCAGGGATTCCGCATTGTGGATGGCACAGGCTCGGTGACTGATGCCATTTTTTTCCTGTAAAGTCAATTCCGCCATCGTGCGGTTGAAGGCAGGGATGAAGAAGATCGGATCATATCCAAAACCATTCGTGCCGCGCTCTTCCGGAATGATCTCCCCGTGACATTCCCCGCTGGCAGATCCGCTCCTTCCATCTGGAGAGGCGAGGACAACGGTGGCGTGAAAATGCGCCAGCCAGGGGCGGGGTTTGCGGTGTAGTTTTTCCAACAAGTACATGCGCCGGTCTGCATCTGAAGCTGCCTGCCAGGGGGCAAAACGATGGGAATGGAGCCCAGGCTGACCATGCAGGGTATCCACCTCCAGACCAGAATCATCCGCCAGGGAGACCAGACCGCTGGCTTGTGCAAAAGCCACAGCTTTCAGAGTTGCATTTTCGAGGTAACTCTGCCCATCTTCGGTAACCTGCAGGGTGAGTCCAAGTTCATCCGGAGTAAGCAGGGTTAAATTCGCCCTGGCAAGCAGGGAGGTCATCTCCTCCACTTTTCCCGGGTTGTTGGTGGCGAGAAGCAGTCTTCTTATTTCCATGATGCAACTGCCCAGGCAGCATGCTCCCTGACCAGGGGGTCGGGGTCATTCACCAATTTCTTCAACAAGGAAATATCCCCGGGATATCCGCTATTGGCGAAGGCAACAATGACGTTGCGCAGGTAACGACTGCGCCGCGCACGCATGAGGGCAGTATCCCCATATTTCTGATTGAATTCCTTTGAGGTCAGGCTCAATTCCTCCAGCAAATTTGGATGACCATTCAAGTGTTCTTTTTTTAGCAGATTCACATTCCCCTTCACAGCAAAGCGATTCCACGGACAAACCACCTGGCAGATATCACACCCGAAGACCCAATTACCCATGGCTGAACGCAATTCGACAGGAATCAAAGTCTTGTTCTCGATACTTAAAAATGAAATGCAACGATTCGAGTCCAGCGTGCGGTCAGGCAGGATACATCCGGTCGGGCAGGCTTGGATGCAAAGCATGCAGGATCCGCAGTGGTTCTTTTCGAATGGTGGATCCAAATCCAGGTCAATCCCCAGCATGATCTCTGCCAGGAGAATATAAGATCCGTGGCGCGGGTTGATCAGACAGGTGTTGCGACCGATCCACCCCAAGCCAGCGCGCTGAGCCAGATCGCGCTCCAGGATTGGACCACTATCGGTATGACAGCGGTAAGGAAAAGCAAATCCAAGCCGTCTCTGCAGGCTGTTCACCAAAGTGAGCATCAAGCCGGGCAGGACCAGGTGATAGTCCTGACCGCACGCATAAGCAGCAATGCGACCTACCGGATCTTGCTCCCGACCCTCATTCAAGGGGAGAGGTTGTGGATATAAGAATCCCAACACCAGAATGGATTGGCACTCCGGCAAAATATGGAGCGGATCGGCGCGGCGTTGGAGGGAACGTTCGGTCGCGAGATAGGACATTCCAGCATTCCGCCCCTTGACCAACCAGTTATTATAGGTTGACCAATGGGGCGGCGGATCAGGTGAGGTGACACCTGCCAGGATAAAGCCCAGACGGAGGGCTTCTTCTTTAGCAAATTGAGTAAGCGATGACCTCACACTTATGGCACAGGAGTTCCATTCACCTGGAAGAGCAGGGTTAGAATGGTTCCGAAATTATAGCCTTTTTCATTTTGCAGGCGGAAAGCAGCCATATAACTGCCCGTGGTGACAGGCGCAGTCAGGGAGATAGAGATGTCATATTCAGCACCCGGAGCTACCGAAGTGGTAATTTTGACATTGCCAGGAGGTGAATTCTTGATCTCTTTCCAACTGTCGGATGACCAGCCGTAGATCAGGCGATAACCGGTAGTCCAGGTGCACTGCCCATTATTTCGAATGCGCCAGGTTTTTACAAATTTTGAACCGGGTGCCACCTGTGAACCATCCGGGATGGTGACATCGGAGACATATATCATATTGTCACAGGAAGCCTGGGTGGGTGGTACCTGGGTGTTGATCTTCAACGGAGTGCTGGTAAATTCAGGAGTATTGGTTATCAACGGAGTCTGTGTGACAGACTGCATGGTCGCGGTCGGGGTAAAAATAGGTGTGCTGGTAAATACCGCGGCAGTCTGTGTGAGTTTGGCTGCTACCGTTTCAGCAGCCTGGGTATAGATGGCATCCACATTAGATGTCTGAGTTGCAGCAGGATTCCCACCACAGGCGCTCAACACAAACACCAATATTGCCGGGACCGTCCAGAGTTGTTTGATGTTTCGAATCATGAAATTCTCCATTCTTTAACCGGGATACTCCCGTCCGTTCGAAGTGTGAGCTCTATTCACAGGATGATCGGAGAGGCAGGTTCAAGAACAATCTTCCAAACCAGGATCCATTATCCATCCTATCGTATTATATCTTAACCAAAACAGGATACAACAGGACATTATTCCCAACTGTGGTTAAGTTCTTATTAAAAAGATTGGGGTGCGTGTAAGACTTAGTCCACGCACCCCAACGAGTTAATGATCGATCTGTGAATACTTAAGGAAGGACTTTGAGGGTGACGGACATGGTGCAGATGACCGTGGTGCCCTGTTTGAGTGCCCAGGTCTCTGAGTATGTGCCATTGGTGGCAGGAGCCAAGGCATCCAGGACAAGCTTAATGGTGCCACCTTTTACCACATCCAACGGCAGGTCCAGAATATCCCCATATTTGTGCATCTTGGTCCCGCTGACATACACCCAGTCGATATTGGATTTGATCCAGTCAAAGGTGCCGGTGTTCTTCACGTTCCAGACAATGTCTATATCTGTATTTGGTTTGTAGGTCGTTTGAGCCGGAACAATGGATTGAGACACGATCTGGCAGGAACCAGTGGGGGAAACCGGATTGGTACGGGTGATGCGGGCGGCAGACCAGAGGGCATCATCCTGCAGGGACGAACCAAGCGACTGGACGGTCAGTGTGAAAACAACCGCCTTGCCAGCCAGGGAAGAAAGGTCAACATCCCAGGCATAGGTCTTGCCATCATATTTCTCATCCCAGGTAGCCAGATTCTTGAGCGGGTCTGTACCCACCAGGTAATCCAGTCTATAGCGGGCGAAACATACGGTTGAACCATACTGGCAGCCAACTGTAGATTTAAAGTGGTCACCTTTCTGCACGGTGAAAGCCGGATAGCTGCCCGAGATATACCCATCGTTGACATTTTGTGGATGGGTCAACAGAGCCGGATCGGTGCCGATGGTATTATCTTCGAGATGAGGGGAGTTCAATTTCATTACGAAACCAAGTGGATCACTGGTCGATCCCACTGTACAGGGGGTTAGACCGGCAGCACATACCCAGGCGGCTGAAGCGTAATTGGCAACGAAATCATACACAATGGCAGATTCGACTGGATTGGCAACATTGATCGATACCCAGAAATAACTGTTGCCACCAGGACCAAACCCGAACGCCACACCTGAGGCATTTTTCAGCATCCAGTTTCCGGTATATGCTTTGACGGTTGCCGGTGCGACCAAAGAGACACTCAGGTCGATTGTCTGACCGGGAGCCACACTTGCCGGCAGTGCCACTGCAGAAGGACCACCCATCTGATCACCGCTCACAAAGACGAGAGAGTATGAAGAAGTCCAGGTACAGGTACCGATATTCTTCAACCGCCAGGTCTTCACGAACGCTGTAGATGGAGTATACGTAGTCCCATCCGGTACGGTCACATCCGCAACAAAGGATACCCAGTCACATTTCGTGATGGGTGTGGGGGTTGCCGGGATGGCAGTCGGACCTGAGGTAACGCTCGGGACTATGAATGAAGTCTGAGTCGGAGCGAGGGTGAAGGTCGGCAGGGGAGTATTTACACCCCCTGGAGTAACCGATTGAGGATTGGCAGCCTGGGTCAACAATGCTTCCATTGTCTGCGCGGCTGCAGTCACCATCGGGTTGAAAGTTGCTGCTGTATCCGGAGTTCCTGTCGGACCACAAGCAGTGACGAGCATGAGGATCGTCGTTAAGACCAGAAAAAATGAAAATTTATGTTTGGTACGCATATCCTTCTCCTTTGCCTGAATCGATGCAGACAATGAATAGACGCTTAAGAACCAAAAAGAGTTCCCATCTCTACCCTCTATTCTAATGAGTTAACCGACTTAGTCAATGGGTCAATTCAGGGTAATCGATGCCCTCATTAATGCTCCTTTTCGGTCCGATGAAATTCTTTCCAATAGATCAGAACAATCCGCGCAATATCAGCATGAATCCAAAAATAATGAGGGGGATGCCGATGATGGCGCCGACCAAGGTCAGGCTGAGGATGACACCTATGATCATGAAGACCAACCCCAAGATGGCTGCGACTAGACGGCCGGTCAATGCAATGATCCCAGCCAGAAATTTCCATAATGCCACAAAAGGCCATAACAGCCAGGAAGTTTTATGTATCTTTTCAGTCATGCTCATCTCCTGATGCATTTTCGAATCATAATCCACGAAATATATACGAATTGGGAGCGATCTGGTTTCAAGGCTGTGATCAGGAGGCGGGTTTTATGTGTGTGATCTGCAGACGGGGTTGGACAGGAGGATCGCTAAGAAGGAAGCGGTAAGCCAGGATCCCAAAATGGAGGATATCGCCATGTTTGAGTGTATGGCGACCCTCGGGCAGCCTTTCATAATTCAGCCATGTGCCCGCCAATGAGCCTTGATCTGAAATTGAATAGACATTCCCTTGATGATGGATAATAGCATGCAAGGGTGCGATGGAAGCATCCTGCAACAAGATATTTGCCCTGGAGGCATCTGAACCGAGACGGATCTCCCGGGCAACCATTTGCAATAGACCTGTAACCGAGCCTTCATCCAAGATGGGCTGTAAAAATGCCGGAGCCTGTTTGGGGTTCCAATGCAAATTAGTCTTGTCGTTCGATCCATCATCGACCAGTGCAGGAGAATCCGGAGGGTGTGTCTTTTTGAACTTCTTCCGTTTTCGGTAAATTCTCAGGGTAAGCCAAAAGAGAAGAAGACCTGCCGTTAATGTTATACCGATCAAAACCAAATTTCCGTACCTGGCTCGAAAAACCTCCCACCAGGTTGGTGGCTCTGTAACGGTGATGATGACTGGAATGGAAATGCTGACCTTTTGCAGACCAAGCATGTCCACAACTGCCACCTGGAGATCGTGTTTTGCGCTGGTCGTATACCCGCTCAGATCCCAGACAAACTGGTCGAACGGGGCGGATCGATTGTTCGCAATCGTCTGCCCATCCACCAATAAACTGGTGCCAGCCAGAGAACGAGGGTGTCCATCTGGAAATTCGATGATCATCTCCAGTTTCTGACTGACAGGAGTCAGTTTTTTGAGGTCATATGAGCTTCCATCTGGTGGTTTCCTGAAAATTTGATCGGGTGGTGAGACAAGGATGGGATTGGGTGGGAGGATTTTCATCTCAAAATTCAGCTGAGGCAGATCGATCTTCCCAAGCGAGCTGGAGATACTGACATACAATGTATGGCTGCCAGAGCTGGTCAAACCAGATGTGTAGGTCAGGAGGTAACCCGATCGCATAGGTGCCAGATATTCCGATGGATCCGGGAGCTTTTCAGAACCTGAGTAGAGAAGAAACTGTCCACCTGTCGCCTCAGCCAGCTCTTGAAGTCCCAGGAAACCGGGAGTGGCTGGCCAATCCCGGCTGGCCACGACCCAGACAAAGACGTGAACATTCAACTGGCTGGCACGCAATGCCAGGTTATGCAGGGTGGCGGTATCGGTCGTTTCAGCCATGGGAGTGATAAATAATATGGCACGCCTGGCACCCGGTTCGAGCAAGGAGGTGGAAGCGATATCGATAGCCCGGGTAAGGATATCCAATGATGGAGACGGATCCTTAAGATCCGGCTGATAGGCATTCAGGCTGGTCAACCAGGATTTTGAATCGCGGGTACGAAAAGCACTGGGTCCGCCACTGGTCACCAGACTGTAGGCCTCGCTACTGATGGCAGGCAAGCTGTCTGCCCAGGCGCTCAATGATTTTGAGATCTTTTCATAACGTGAGGATCCCTGATTATCAAGGATGGCAAAACTGCTTCCCGGGTTGATGGCAACAACAAATTCGACACCGGGGTCAAAAACGACCATATCATCGGGTTGATGCTTCTGTTCATCTTCCAAAATGGTGAAATCACTCTTGACCAGACCGGTCAAAAATTCACCGGTTGTTCCATACGCATCCAATGAAAATGTGATGGTGGGAAAGGCGGCTGTTTTGAGGTTGTACAGGATGCCGGTGGGGATCTGCTGAGCATGCACCAACCCTGCTGACAGGAATACTCCCAACAAAAAGACAAGCAATTCCCACGTGATGCGCAATTTCTGGTTATTGTTCATTCCCACTCAATGGTAGCAGGCGGTTTGCTGGTAATATCATAAACAACCCGGTTGATGCCATGAACTTCATTCACGATCCGATTTGCCACCCGGGCGAGCAGGTCATAAGGCAGTCGGACCCAATCGGCAGTCATAAAATCATCCGTAATGACAGCACGGATGGCAGCGACTTCCTGGTAAGTGCGGACATCCCCCATAACCCCCACCGAGCGGACTGGAAGCAGGACGACAAATGCCTGGGAGGTCTCGGCAGCTCTGCCAACCAGACCTGCCTGTTTGAGTTCGTGGGTCAGAATGGCATCCGCAGACTGAAGCCTGCCGATCCTGTCCGGCGTGACTTCACCCAGACAGCGCACCGCCAGCCCGGGTCCCGGGAAAGGCTGGCGCCAGACCATCTCTTCGGGCAATCCCAGGGCTTCCCCCACGGCGCGCACCTCGTCCTTGAATAAATAGCGTAGAGGTTCCACCAATTGAAAGTGCATATCTTCAGGCAAACCGCCCACATTATGGTGGGTCTTAATGCGGTCAGCTTTATTGCGATCCGGAGCGGAGGATTCAACCACATCCGGGTAGATGGTGCCCTGAACAAGAAAACCAGGTTGTCCGAGATCCCTGGCTTGCTGTTCAAAAATGCGAATGAACTTTTCGCCGACAAGACGGCGCTTCTTTTCCGGATCGGTGACACCTTTCAGTGCATCCATGAATTCCCAGGCGGCGTCCACAGCAACCAGCTCGGGACCGAGTATGGTTTGGAGGGTTGAAGTGACCTGTTCGGGTTCGCCCTGGCGCATAAGACCCGTATTTACGAAAACAGCCACCAACTGGTCACCGATGGCGCGATGCACCAGGGCGGTAGCGACAGATGAATCCACTCCCCCACTGACAGCTGCCAGGACGCGCTGACTGCCAACCTGGGAACGGATGCGCGATATGCTTGCATCGATAATGGAATCCGGCGTCCAATCCGGTCGGGCATGGCATATATCCACAACGAAACTGCGCAGTATGGCAGGTCCATCCGGTGTGTGGCGCACTTCAGGATGGAACTGAACGCCGTAATACTGCCGGGAGGCATCCCCGATGGCGGCAAATGGACTGTTATCTGAGCTGGCAAGGCTGGCAAAGCCTGGAGCGAGGGAGGTCAGGCGGTCACCATGCGACATCCAGACCGGAAAAGGCTGTGCGGGTAAAAGGGAGGTGGCTGATTGAGGTGTGACCGTGGCAGGTCCAAATTCACGATCCGTGGAAGGGTCAACCTGACCTCCCAGAGCCTGGGTGAGCGCCTGCATGCCATAACAAATGCCAAGGATGGGCAGACGGGAAGAGAGCAAATAATCCTGGATGAACGGGGCATCGCTTTCATAGACCGAAGCCGGTCCACCTGAGAGGATGAAACCGATGGGCTGAATGGCGAGCACTTTTTCAGCTGGCGCATCCCAGGGGAATAACTCGCAATAGACCCGGGCTTCCCGCACCCGCCTGGCGATCAACTGGGCATATTGTGAACCGAAATCGAGGACTGCAATGGAATCCATGATCAGCCGGTTCCCTTAATGTCGCCTGATATTAGGTGAAAATGCAACAGCCCAAATTCCTGATATTTGCCCCCATTGCTGATCAAGCGATAACCATCCCGGTTGAGATCAAATTCCTGAACCAAGGATCGCACGATTAAAAAAAGGTCCACCAGAAAATCGGTATCCTGCACAGATACCTCTTCTAGTGAAACCACCTTCCTCCTTGGGATGAGAATGACATGAAATGAGTGTAAAGGCTTTGGATGGTAAAAAGCCAACAGAGTTTTTGTTTCACGCAGGTACTTGAGCGGCAGAGTAAATTTCATGTTCCTGAGCAACCAGGAGATCAAGACGCTTCCGGTGCGAGTCCTTGAAATCCTATAAAGGAGATCAATCACAGCTGCCAAAGGTGATCTGATCCCCTTCCATGGAATTGATGCATACCAGGGATTCGATGGGCACACCCAGATGCCTGAGCATGTCACGACCTCCCTCGAAAGATTTTTCGATCAGGGCGCCGATACCGACGATCTCTGACCCGGCTGTCTGCGCCAGGCGCACCAGACCCTGGATGGTGGAACCGGTGGCAAGGAAATCATCAATAATGAGGATGCGCTCACCACTCTGCAAGAACTCGGGGGAGATGATCAACTCGACCATGACACCCTTGGTATGGGAAGGTGCCAGGGTGAGAAAGACCTGGTCGGGCATGGTGATGGGTTTGGATTTGCGGGCATAGACCACCGGCAGACCAAGGTGCATGGCGGTGGCAATGGCGGGAGCGATCCCCGAGATCTCGGCGGTCAACACCTTGGTGGCGCCCAGATGTTGAAAACGCAGGGCAAATTCGCGTCCGCAGGCGTCCATCAGAGCCGGGTCGACCTGGTGATTGATGAATCCATCCACTTTGAGGATACCCCGACCGAGGTTGCGCCCGTCTTTCATGATGCGTTGTTTAAGCTGTTCCAAAGGAGACCTCCAACAATTCCAATCAATTTATTGCGTCCATTGTACAACGGCATAGGGGAAGAGGGTAGAGGGAAGGATTGTGTTAGAATCTTGAGCATGGACGAAACCCCTTTCCTGATCCTGGCTTCCAATTCTCCCAGGCGAAAAAGCCTGCTGGAATTGACGGGCTGGGAATTCAAGGTTCAACCCTCCCAAGTGGATGAAACTTTGATGAAAGGTGAAGAACCGTGGGATTATGTCGTCCGCCTGGCACAAAACAAGGCAGGGAAAATTGCCCATTTGAATGGTGATTCCGGGATCATCCTGGCGGCAGACACTACCGTGGCTGACCAGGATGCCATACTGGGAAAACCACAGGACAGCAAAGAAGCTGCTGACATGTTGAGAGGATTACGCGGACATGCACACCAGGTATATACCGGACTGGCAATGTGCCGATCTGATTCGAATAACATGGTCACCGATCTTTGTGTCACGAATGTGCCCATGCGCAATTACACCGATGATGAAGTGCAAAAGTACGTCGAAAGCGGTGACCCACTCGACAAGGCAGGTGCATACGCGATCCAACATCCCGATTTCCATCCAGTGGATAAACTGCAAGGGTGCTATGCAAGTGTGATGGGTCTGCCTTTATGCCACCTTAAGCGCAGTCTGACCAGACTGGGGGTTTCTTCAAAGATGGATATCGCTGCCAAATGCCAGTCTGCCCTGGAATACAAATGCCCGATCTGGCAGGCTGTTTTGAATAATGAACCGCTTGGTTAAGCAGCGGTATACATTGGAGTGTGAAAGGCAACAAATGAAAAGAACAACCTGGTTGAACATCCTGATGATCCTGCTACTGCTGGCGGCATGTACACCGGGCAACGGAATTGGCGGGAAGACACCTCTGCCACCCCAGGTGGATGTGACACCTGCACCGAGCGTGGAGAGCGCCATGCAGACATTTATGAATGCATGGATGGTGGAAGATTATGCAGCCATGTATCCCATGCTGGCACAAGCCAGCCGGGATACCATCCCAATGGAGGATTTCACCAAACGCATCAAGAATGCACTGAATGCCATGAATGTCTCCTCCATGGAATATGCCATCACCTCCACACTGACCAACCCGCTCACTGCGCAGGTGGCGTATCACATCACGTATCATTCCAGCCTGCTGGGAGACATCCAGCGCGAACCGCTGGCACAACTTAGTCTCGAAAAAGGTGCGTGGCACGTGTTATGGGATGATGGACTGATCCTGCCGGAACTGAAAGGCGGAAACAGTCTGCAGGTGGATTACCGTTTCCCGGCACGCGGAAACATTTATGACCGGAATGGGAATGCCATGGTGACCCAGGCAGACGCCATCTCCCTGGGAATCGTGCCAGCCGAGATCATCCCGGACCAATCCGGCAGGTTATTTTATGAATTGGAACAGCTGACCGGGGTCAACGCGGGTACGATCGCGGCAGAATACGATAATTATCCGACCAACCCGGGTTACATCCCGGTCGGGGAGACAACCGCCGAGGAATTCAACCAGAATTCAGCCGTGCTGTCCAATTATCCGGGTCTATGGTGGTTCGATTACTCTGCACGATATTATTTTAACGGGGGGATCGCCCCGCACGTGGTGGGTTACACCCAATATATATCCAAGGAAAACCTGGATGCATACAGGAAATTGGGATACAGCGGGACAGAGAAGGTTGGTACCTCTGGGGTCGAAAAATCCGGAGAACCATACCTGGCGGGAAAGCTGGGAGCGACATTGTATGTGGTCGCCCCGGATGGGACGATCATTTCGAACCTGGCGAAGGTCGATCCACAAGCTTCGCAATCCATCTACCTGACCATTGATCGGGACCTGCAGAAGAATGTGGAACAGGCGCTGGGAGCTTTCAATGGCGCCATCGTGGTCCTGGAACGAAACACAGGCCGTGTGCTGGCGATGGCTTCAACCCCGGGCTTTGACCCGAATTACTTTGAACCAAATAACTACAACAACTCCACCGGCTTGAGCAATCTATTCAATAATTACAACCAGCCGCTGATCAACCGGGCTGCCCAGGGAACCTTTGCTCTCGGATCCATCTTCAAGATCATCACCATGGCAGCGGCGCTGGAAAGCGGCGTCTTCACCCCGGAAAGCACCTATGACTGCCAGTACGAATTCACCGAATTGGGCGCTTCTCACATCCTGCACGATTGGACCTGGCAAAAATGTGAGGAAGAGAAGGCAGCTGATCCGACCATTAAAGCCTGCCGGGTGAAACCGAGCGGGATGCTGACCCTGCCTGAAGGGTTAATGCGCTCCTGCGACCCATGGTTCTTCCACATCGGGTTAACCCTTTTCAACCAGGGGTTGACAACTGCCGTAGCGGACATGGCAAAAGGATTTGGACTGGGTGCTGCAACCGGTATTGCCCAGATAGAGGAATCGAGCGGAACCGTCCCCGTACCGGGTGATGGAGTTGAAGCCACCAGCCTGGCGATCGGTCAGGGCAACCTGCAGGTAACCCCATTACAGGTGGCCAATTTCATGGCTGCCCTTGGAAATGGCGGCACACTCTTCCGCCCACAGGTCTTTGAGAAGGTCATCACTGTCAACCAGGATGCCACCCAGACCTTTGGACCGGTGAAGAACAGCAGCCTGCCAGTCAAACCGGAAAACCTTAAAGTCATTCAGGATGCGATGGTCAGCGTGGTCAAGAATCCACGCGGCACGGCTTATATTCGATTCCTCGGACTGAATATTGCGGTGGCAGGCAAGACCAGCACCTCCGAAACTGGATTCACCGACCCACATGCCTGGTTTGCCGGTTACACATTAGAGAACCGGGATGATAAACCAGACATAGCCATTGCGGTCTTCGTTGAAAATGGAGGCGAAGGTTCCTACTTTGCCGCACCCATCTTCCGCCGCGTGGTCGAAAGCTATTTCTACGGGCGACCGCAGAGTGTCTATTGGTGGGAATCAGCGATCGGTGTGACCCGCACACCCACACCGACAGCAACGGCGACTCCGGCACAATAAAAGGATGCAGGCTACCACGGAGACCGGTCTGATCATACGCGCTCAATCTGGTTTTTTTACCGTCCAGACCGCGGACGGACTGGTTACGTGCCAACTGCGCGGCAGACTGAAACAAGGTAAAGCTCTTGGGGATATTGCCGCCATAGGCGACCGTGTAGTGATCAGCACGGCTTCCCCGGGAACAGGCATGATCGAAAACGTGGAGGAACGCCGGCAAGCCCTAATCCGCCTGGATCCCAGACCTCGGGGAGTATACCAGCAGGTCATCATTGCCAACCTGGACCAGGTGGTGTTCGTTTTTGCCTGCAGTCATCCAACCCCGCGCTTACGCATGCTGGATCGCTTTTTGGTCATCGCTGAAAAACAACAAATTCCAGCGGTGATCGTTGCCAACAAAACTGACCTGGTGGAGGAAAGGAAGGCTCAAACCCTGTTTGGGCATTATCCCGGGCTGGGATACCCGGTTATCTATACTTCCGCCAGTCTGAAGACGGGAGTGGATGAATTGCGTCAGCAACTGAACGGAAAAATATCGGCCCTGGCAGGACCGAGCGGAGTGGGAAAATCGAGCCTGCTGAACGCGGTCCAGTCCGGGCTTGGATTGGCTGTGCGGGAGGTCAGTAGTGCGGTGAACAAAGGGCAGCATACCACCAACTTCCGTCAGTTGTTCGCGCTTGCAGGCGGTGGTTATGTGGGGGATACACCCGGTCTGAGATCCCTGGCACTGTGGGATACCGAACCTGAAGAACTGGATGGATATTTTCCTGAGATCGCTCCGCTGGTCTGCCAGTGCAAGTATAACGATTGCACACACAAACCCAACGCAGTAGATTGCGCTGTGAGAAAAGCAGTGGATAATGGAACAGTACACCCTGAACGCTATGAATCCTATGTGCGCTTGCGCGCAGGTGAGGAATGAACGAGGCAAACTGGGGTTTACAGGGGAACGAGTGGGCTGTCGATATGTTGAGACAGCACATCCGGCAGGATGGCATCCGACACGCCTACCTGTTCAGCGGTCCGCCTGGTGTGGGTAAGCGCAGCCTGGCGCTGCGTTTTGCCCGGGCAGTCAATTGCACAGAAGCACCTGAAGCGGGTGAAGCCTGTGGTCTCTGCAAAACCTGCAAGGGTATTCAGAAAATGCAATATTCAGACCTGGCGATCATGCAATCGGAAGCCGGGAAGAGAATCCTCAACGTGGACCAGGTGCGAGACATGCAGCACAGTCTGTACCTAAAACCATACCAGGGGAAGTATCGGGTGGCACTCTTTTTACGATTTCAGGAGGCGAACGATGCGGCAGTCAATGCGCTGCTGAAGACCCTGGAGGAAGCACCAGCGCATGCCATCCTGATCCTTACCACAGAGAATAGCGAACAACTGAACCCGACCATTGTCTCACGTTGTGAAATCCTACGCCTGCACCCATTGCCCGTGGAAAGGTTGGATCGTTTTCTGAAATCCCAGGGTTACGACGCGGTGAGAGCCAGGCTGCTGGCACATGTATCCGGCGGCAGGGTGGGGTATGCTTTGCGAATTGGAATGGAGAAGGAGGGGAACTTCCTTAAGGAGCGGGAGGGCAGGCTGGATGAGATGCAAGATCTGCTGAATTCCACCCGGGTGCAGCGCTTCAAATATGCGGAGAAGCTGACAAAAGAAAAGAGGAAGAAGGATGAATTTTCCAATTTTCTGGAGTCGTGGGGGACCTACTGGCGCAGTGAATTACAGCAGACTCTGGAAATCTGGGGGACCTTCTGGCGGGATGTGATGCTGACCCGTGCCGGTTCGAAAAGCCCAATGACCAATATCGACCGGGTGGAACAGATCACAGCCCTGGCTGAGAAGACTTCCCTAGGACAAGCAAGGAAGTTGGTAATCGAGAATGAGAAGGCAATTGAACGGCTGGAAAAAAATGTCAACGCCCGACTGGCAATGGAAGTTTTGCTGCTGGATTGGCCTTCTGTAAGATCAGCGAAAAAGTGAGCTCCGCATGAACAACAGGAAAGATGAACCAGAACCAATTGAGAGAAAACCGACCCAGGACACTGACCTGGCTGACCTGCCAAAAAAACTGCGCGAAGCGGTAAAACGGGCAGGATGGCAGGAATTAATGCCTGTCCAGAAACGCGGCATCCCCGCATTGCTCCAAGGAAGAGACATGATGATCCAGGCACGCACCGGCAGCGGCAAGACCGGAGCCTACCTGCTGCCCTTGCTGGAGCGTCTGGATGCGAGAAGCAATCAGCCGCAGGCTCTGGTACTTGTGCCCACGCGGGAACTTGCCCACCAGGTCTGGCAGCACGCCCGGTTGCTGCTCGATCCATCCGGTTTGCGGAGTGTGGCGGTTTACGGCGGGGTCGGATATTCCAATCAAACAGAAGCCCTGAAAGGGGGAACACAGGTCGTTATCGGCACACCCGGGCGGGTGTTGGACCATTTATTAAAACGGAATTTTCGGCTCGATCGACTGCGGATGTTGATATTTGATGAGGCGGACCGCATGCTGTCGATGGGTTTTTATCCCGACATGAAACAAGTACAGAGATACCTGCCCAAACAAGCTGTCCATACCTGCATGTTCTCCGCCACTTTTCCGTCTTCCGTCATGCACACGGCGCGGGAGTTCATGCATGAACCGGAATTTATGACCCTCAGCAGTGACCATGTGCATGTAACGGATACGGAGCATACCTATTATGTAACACCCGGTATGGACAAAGATCGCAGCCTGGTGCGGATCATCGAGGTCGAGAACCCTGCATCAGCATTGATATTTTGCAACACCAAAATTCGGGTGCATTATATTGCGGTCGTTCTCAAGCGCTTTGGTTATGATGCCGATGAGTTGAGCGCGGATCTGTCCCAAAATGAACGCGAACGGGTGCTCGGGCGGGTGCGCAAAGGCAGTCTGCGTTTCCTGGTGGCGACCGATGTGGCGGCACGCGGGCTGGACATCCCCGAACTCTCGCATGTGATCCAGTACGAACCACCGGCAGAGGTGGAAAATTACATTCACCGTGCCGGTCGAACCGGTCGGGCTGGCAGCAGCGGGATAGCGATCACCCTGGTCAACAATGTTGAAAAGCCCATTCTGGAGCGGATCGCCAGGCAGTATGGCATCCAAATGCAGGAAAGACCGCTACCCAGCGATGAAGATGTGGCGAACTTGGTGGCAGAACGCCTGACGGTTGTTCTGGAAGCCCGTCTGCGACTGCGCGACAAACTTCAAGCCGAACGGAGCCTGCGGCTGGCTCCCCTGGCACGCAGCCTGGTCGAACAGGAAGATGAAACAGCAATCATCACCATGCTTTTGGATGACTATTACCAGCAAAGCCTGCACGCCCCGGTTCCCCAGCCTGAAGTGGAAAATGCGATCGAACCCGGCAGTTCAGGCAATAATAAACCCGGGAAGGATCGATCCGGGCGGAAGCGTTTTGGTTGGAGTAAACGGGGTCAGAAATAGACTAAGGAAGCGCACGACCAGCAGGATCAGCAAGATCAGCCATGCGCACCCAGCTTAAAAGGATCCAGGGCAGCATGGCGAACAGCCCGGTCAGGGCTTGTCCGCCCAAACCAGCCAGGAGAGCGACACTGATGACACCTGCCGCCGTGATCGAGTAGGAGAAAAGCATCAGACGGTCAAAAGCTGACGGTACAGGTCTGCCGCTGTCACCTGAGAGCGAAAAAAAGACCAGAAAACTGACAAAGACCGTCAATCCCCAGCCCAGAAAATTCTGCAAGGGTATGCCAAAATACGCCCCCTTCACATCCAAGATCCAATGCCCTCCGGCAACCATGACCGGATCCATGACCGTGTCCCAGGCAGTCATGATCAGCGCACCGAGCGCAGCAACAGACAGCCAGCGAAGCGAGCGTCTGCCGCTGGCAGGAACCAGCCAATCCGCCATGACCAGGGAGGGATAACTCATCATGAACCAGGCAACCGGGATGAGCCAGGGTACCAGACCCCGGAAAAGCGGTCCCAACTTGAGGGTGTAGTGATATGGACCGTAAATTAGACCGGTGGCAACGCCGACGCTCTCGAAAGCCAGGCTGACGACGAATACACTGCCCAATAAAAGCCCGGTACGTTTCCAGCCGGCACGCTGGCTGGAGTGCAGAAGTGCGATCGAGAAACCCAGCAGGGTGGTGAGCGGAGTGATGATCCAAATTGGAGTCCTGCCGAGCAGGAAACTGAAAACCGGGTAAAAGGTCAATAACAGGTAGAAGATCAATAGACCTACCAGGATCTTTGCAAGTTTCATCAGCCTCCATACTACTTAACAATCATACTCTTCTCGACACCAATTTTACATTAATTTATTATCCCTCCAATTCCATCAAAGGGGTTACTCATAACGAGTTGTTACCGGAATTAAGCGAAAGGTTGATCCTTCCCTGCTGGAGTACTTTCAGCCAGCGACCTGGAAATTTCAGCTTTCAAGGAGCAGGAACTTCCACGACAGCCGTGTTGATTTCCAGCGAACGCAGTTCCCTGAAAACCAGGGTCCAGGAAGTGGAGCGAAAGACATGGGCAAAAGTTTCAATAACAAAAAGCGGGGAGGCGGCTACCAGGATGAAGAGCGGCAAGCCGAACACCACTCCGATCACAATCGGCCAATATCCTGAAATGAATGCACTGGATAGGAGTCCCAGGATCAAGCCCGGGAGGCTTCCCAGGAACAAGCCGAGGATGACCGACACCAGAAAGAAGGGGATGAACACGATCAACAGAATTGTGGAGACAATCCACCAGGCAATTCCCAATCCGATCATGACCAGCCAGAACAAACCGACCGGCTGCCATTTACCCCTGACCAGTGAGATACCGTGCTTGACCGCATCCCAAACCCCAACCTGTTCCAGGGCACAGGCGCGGAAGATGAAATTCCGCAATAAACCAATTAACAAAAAGAACATGCTGAACAAGAGAATGAACAGGAAGATGAATCCTGCCAGCACAGCCAGCAATAGCACGCCTCCCGAATTTTCTGCCATCCTAACAACCAGGGAGTAAGCACCCCAGGCGGACGAACCCAGAAGCAGGATGAAGACCAGGGCAGGGACGAAGCCTATCAAAAGGTCGATAAGGAATAAACGCCAGGCAGTGCGTGACCAGCCAAGCCGAAAACCCTGTCTTACTGTCAGTTTTTCACTCCGGGTTTCATACCCGTCCACCATCTGAATCAGTGCTGATTCGGCAACATAACGCAGGATGGTCATCCCAATAGCAGCCAAAACAACAAGCACGAAGAAGATGGCGGCAAAACCGATCAGCACGCCTGTATCGTGCTGAAAAACAACCTGGCTGACCAGGTGTTGACCGACTTCCTGCATGGTTTCCAAAAATTTTTGCGGATCCTGAAACGTCTGCGCATCCCATGGGAGCTTATAAGAATTCGGGTTATTATTTATACGGTTATTTTGAAAACTTGAGGTGCTGGAAGGACGAAAACTTGAACTTCCTACGGTCATCGCCAGGATCAGACCAAAGATCCATAGAGCACGGTAATTCCATAGGATGTACCAGGCACGCTTGAGTATCTTCATGTTGTCCATCATATTCTCCTTGCTGGTGGTTGAAAGGTAAGGATCATTCAAAACCGGTGAATGCGTCTTATTAGTTAATTCATCTACGCAGGAAGAGGCTTTCAGGTTCTATTTTGGACATGAAATTACGGAAAACTAATCCGAACTGGCGGGTTAAAATATAAATGGATAGATCCCAGCGTATTCCATTTCAGAATGTTTAACTTGGGTGTATACTGGCAAACATTCAATAGAATTAAAGGAGTTCATATGAAACGTGCAGTCAGCATCAGCCTTGGTTCATCCAAGCGGAACAAAGCCGTTGAAATAACCCTGCTGGGTGAAAAGGTAAGCATCGAAAGAATAGGAACAGACGGGGACATGGAAGCTGCTGCGAAGAAATACCAGGAACTGGACGGCAAAGTGGATGCTTTCGGCGTTGGAGGGGCAGACCTGGGGGTGCTGGTGGGCAAAAAATGGTACCCTTTATATTCGGTCAAACCCATGGTACGGTATGTAAAAGAAACACCACTGGTGGATGGTACCGGTCTGAAAACCACGTTGGAAAGCAAATCCGCTGCCTTCCTGGATGCGCACATCAAGGATTTCATCGATGAACGCGGCAGAAAAGCATTCATCATGACCGGCGTGGATCGCTGGGGATTGACCCAATGTTTTCTGGACGCCGGTTATGAATGTGTTTTTGGCGATATGATGTTCTCACTGGGTATTCCGATCCCCCTGCACACCGCAAAGCAACTTAAGACCATGGCGGCGTTGTTGATGCCGCTTGCCGGGAGGTTACCTTTTGATTGGATCTATCCGACCGGTGAAAAGCAGGAAGAACGCAAGCCCAAGCATGCGGAACATTTCCACTGGGCAACGGTAACAGCAGGTGATTGCCATTACATTAAACGTTACATGCCCGACGATATGAAGGGCAAGGTCGTTGTGACCAACACCACCACCCCGGAAGATATCGCTTTGTTCAAAAAAACAGGGGTGAAATATTTGATCACGACCACGCCCGTGCTGGAAGGCCGCTCGTTTGGCACCAATATGATGGAATCTGCCCTGATCGCCATCTCCGGGAAAAAGCGACCGCTGACGGATGCCGAATATAATGACCTGCTGACCCAGCTCAAATTTGAACCCCAGATCCAGGAATTAAATCCATAATTATTTGCCAGGGAAAGGAGCTTTTATGTTAATGGATGCTGTCGTGACAGCGGGCGGGATCCCCCTGCCGGATGAAGCATTATATCCTTACACCCAGGGAATTTCCAAAGCGCTGCTGGACATCGGTGGAAAACCAATGATCCAGTGGGTGCTGGATGCCCTCGGAGGGGCAAACACCATCAACAATGTGATCGTGGTCGGTCTGAAAGCAGATAGCGGTATCACCTGCAAAAAACCGATGCATTTCATCCCGAACAAGGGCAAGATGCTGGATAACATACGGGCGGGTGTCAGAAAATCCCTGGAGGTCAACCCGGGTTCAAAATTCACTTTGCTGGCTGCCTCGGATACTCCTGCGATCAAACCCGAGATGGTTGATTGGGTGGTGACAGCAGCCATGGAATCGGATGATGACATCTACTATAATGTCATCAAGCGGGAAGTGATGGAAGCCCGTTTCCCCAATTCAAAGCGTACCTACACGCATTTGAAAGGGATGGATGTATGCGGCGGAGATATCAACGTTGTGCGCTCCAGTACCGCCTCGGACGAATCCGACATATGGGAAAGGATCACCAATGCCCGCAAAAGCCCAATCAAACAGGCGGCTCTGATCGGATTCGATACACTGCTGCTGCTCCTTCTGCGTCAATTGACCATTGAGAAAACCATCCAGAAGGTCGCCAAACGATTAAAGGTCAAAGGTCGAGGAATCGTTTGTCCATATGCCGAGGTCGGCATGGATGTGGACAAACCTCACCAACTGGAGATCATGCGTGCGGATCTTGTCAAATAGGTTGGGATGCACGTGAGCTTTCAGCAATTATTGGAACTGGACGCTCGTCTCTCTGCAAAAATGCAGGTGAGCGGGCGTCCTGGTTTAATCCGCACGGTTGCCATTTTCCTGGCGCATTCAGGGGATTCATGGTTCTGGTGGGCAGGATTGGCACTATTATGGTGGCGGGGAAGTCCCTTCTGGCAGAATTGGGCTGAGACCCTCTTATTGAGCATTATTGGACTGGCGGTAGTTGTCCTGTGCATCAAATTCCTGGTACGCCGCAAACGCCCGGAAGGAGAATGGGGTGGTCTCTACCGCAAAACGGATCCGCATTCTTTCCCTTCCGGTCATGCGGCGCGTGCCATCCTGATCGCTGTGCTGGTCAGCGGGCTCGGTCCTGGCTGGCTGATCGCGATCATCTGGGTGTGGGCGATCCTGGTGTGCCTGGCACGCGTGGCGATGGGTGTCCATTACATATCGGATATCCTGGCAGGCATGCTGACGGGCATGCTGACAGGGTTGGGTTTTCTGCTTGCCACAAATAGTTAACAGACTTATAGGATGAACGCCTGAGGGAGTAATTCGTTTTCGAGGGCAAGAACAGAAATGGAACAGCTCGTTACCGATCAGCCTGGGACAACGATACCCTAGAACCGATCGTTGGAAGGGGAATCTTGACCATATCCGATCGAAACGACTGCCAGCAAGATGGACACCACCAGGATGAGGATACCTGGAATCCACCAACCAGCGATCCCGACAACATTTGCCAGCAGCAGCAATATGGACAGGCTTACCATGACGGTGAGGGCACTGCGGGGTAACCCGCGCATTGGGCGATTATTCCCGACCCAAAGGACGATGCCGGAAAGGATCAACAGTATGGAAACCAAAATGGTGAGGATCAACAATTCGGCACCTGACAGGAAGGATATCGGAAACATCAAGACGGCACAGGAACCTGCGCGGGCAGGAGTTTTGTACGTGGAAAACTGATAGGTGCGCACCAGGATCAAATTGCCAAAAACGACATCGTTGCGATCGATGGCGAACTGGATGCGACCGGTTTGAGCCACTGGTATGGCTGGTCTGAACTCTACTTCCCGGACGGTGCCATCCATGGAACTGATCTCGCCCTGAAAGTGAATGTTTATGGTCTTATCGGTCGTGTTGGGTATATCCACGCTGACCTGCCCGGAATCAGCGTTGGTCAGAATGACCGGGCAACTTAACCGGGAGACCTGCTGACCTTTAGATGAAACCGCCACGTATGAATAATTAAAGAAGAATGGCATTTCAAAGTGCGCCCAAATGGTGCCAACCGCCAGGAGGAACGCTATCAGCGCACCCAGTGCGAATAAGATGATACTTATCTTGCGGACCGACGCTTGCTTCATTTCAATCAACTCCCAACTAATAAATCACGGCTGGTCTGGCTCCAAATTCCACAAATAACGATCCAACGGTCACTATTACAGGTCGCATGAGCCCGCGTCCAGAAAATCCATGTCGTCAACTGTCTCATATTCCTTCACCGATGCTGTAAATGTGATGGCATTGATATTTAGTGTAATCAATTGTAATCCACATTGCGCACCATTTCACTATTCTTCCAGTTGCAGCATCCAGCAATTTTGGAATAAAATGAGGGAAGAGGATTAACCATGGCAAAAATAAAATATGTCATAAAACGGAACGGTGCGACCGTTCCATTCACCCAAGAGCGGATAACCAACGCCATCTTCCGGGCGGCAGTTTCAGTGGGTGGCAGAGACCGCAACACTGCAGAGATCTTGAGCGGGCAGGTGACTGCCATGCTGGAGAAACAGTATAAAAGAGGTCAATATCCCGGGGTGGAGGAGATCCAGGATGTGGTCGAGAAAGTGTTGATCGAGAACGGGCACGCCAGGGTGGCAAAAGCATACATTCTCTACCGGGAAGACCGCAATCGCCGAAGAAAAAAGGAGGAACCGGCGACGGAGCAACGCTCGGAGTACCTGCCCTGGGCAAAGATGTGGTCTGTATTGGACTGGGCAGTTGACCATGAAGTCAACACCGTCGACGGATTGAACCACATCGTCGAAAGTGGCAAGATGATGAATCTGGTGGAAAGTTCGGAGGCAGCTTATGCACGCGAGATTAGCCAGGTATCTGAATCGATCGGTGACCGAAAAGACGAGATCAAACTGGTGATCGTGGCAGGTCCGTCCTCATCCGGCAAGACCACTACCACCAGCAAGATCGCCAGGGCGCTGGGAAAGCAGGGGTTGCAATTCGTGGAATTGAACCTGGATAATTATTATTTTGACCTGGAACTGCACCCCAAGGATGAATTCGGCGATTATGATTTTGAGACCCCGCAGGCACTGGATATCGAAATGATCAACCAACACCTGCACAACCTGCTTTCAGGCGGGGAGGTAATGCTGCCCTATTATGATTTCAAGGCAGGCAAACGCAGCCTGGATCAAACGCCGATGCGACTGGGCGCGGGTGAAATCATCCTGATCGACAGCCTGTATGGGCTATATCCTCCCCTTACGGATGGGATCGAGGATGTAAAGGTTAAGATCTACCTGGAGCCCCTGCTTCAGATGAAGATGCGGAGTGGAGAATACGTGCGCTGGACGGACATTCGCCTGATGCGGCGCATGCTGAGGGATGCGAGCACGCGTGCCTACGGATACGAGAAGACGCTGACCCACTGGCATTATGTGCGTTCGAGCGAGATGCGCAATATCATCCCTTATTCGGATACAGCAGATTTCATCATTAATTCCGCCATGCCATACGAACTGCCCATTTACAGGCATAAATTAGGTGAAGAATTCTCAGGTTGGGTGTCGCGTTATAAGGATGATCCTCTGCGCCAGGATGCTTTCATGAGGGCTGAGCGCGTTCATGAGCTGCTGCAGATCGTGACCCCCTGGATGGATGACAGCCTGGTGCCCAGGGATTCGGTCATCCGGGAGTTCATTGGCGATCTGGTGCTGGAATAAGCGGGTCTATCCTGCCGAATCTTTGTGGTTGTAAGACCAGTCCCAGAACCAGAAGACGAGTCCCTGCCACCTGCCCCACTTGTCCATGTCTGCCTGAACCTGGGCGGGAGTGACCGGTTGGTCGGCATGCCATTCATGGGAAACAACCTTTAATGCCCAGGAATCGATGGGAAGGTAATCGCTGCGTCCAAGGATCATGAGCAGGTTGGCAGACGCATACGGACCGATCCCCTGGATCTTCAACAATTCCCGGCGCAATTCAAGGGTCGGAAGGCAGCTGGTCTTGAGAGCTTCCAGGTCGAACTCACCCGATGCCACACGCTGTGCAAGATCCACGATATAAGGGGCACGATAACCGAGACGGGTCTCGGCACGCAAGCGCCCTTCACCGGCGGCAGCCAAGCTGAGGGCGGTCGGGAATGCCCGGCGGGTGGGATCGGAGGGCAAAGGTTCACCGAACTGCTGAACCAGGTTGGCAACCATGCGGCGGGTGGCAGCCCACAGGGTGTTGGTGGTCAGAATGGTGCGAATGACATCTTCGAACAAGGTGGGTGAGCGCAAGACACGCCCCCGGGCAAGTTTTTCGACATTTGCCAGGGCGGGTTCATCCTGAATGGCTTGATAAAATTCCGAGAAGTCCGAGTCCAGGGCAAACATCCAGGTGAGGATGTTTGTTACTTCAGCCTTCTCTTTTACACTCAGACGAGGGGAATTCACTTTGAGACCGGAATCCGCAGCGGTGGTGACCAGATCAATCACCTGCCCGGTGGACAGACGCAGGATATAGCTGAGGGTGCCGGCAGTTTCATCATAGACAAATGGCTGTAACTGGTTCCAGCCATGGGATGAAACGACAGATCTAAAATTGAAGGGTGGACGGGCGGGAATGGTGAATTGCATCGATTAATTTTCCACTTGAACGGGGACCATTCTCCAGAAGAGGATGGCAGAAAGCAAGGCGAGTGAGGCACCAAAGAGGAATGGAGCCGAGGCTCCGAAACCATGCCAGGCACCCAGCCCCTGCCAGAGCAGACCGGCGATGAGCGAGGCGGGGAACACGGTCAGACCGATGGCGGCGTTGTAAATGCCATACGCCGTACCGCGGCGGTCGGGAGGTACGAGGTCTGCAACCAGGGCTTTGGTGGCGCCTTCCGTGGCAGCGTAGTAGATGCCGTAGAGACCGAACAAAACCCAGATCTGCCAGCCGGTGGTGGAGGCGGCAAAACCCAGGTAAACCAGACCATAGGTCAACCAGCCGGC
>Ga0315286_10000695_pt1 | contig 28896 bp, 24 predicted proteins | sample YL17G10_0_MG_FD_205038 | JGI IMG/M metagenome (GOLD analysis project Ga0315286, IMG submission 205038) | Sediment microbial communities from Yellowstone Lake, YNP, Wyoming, USA - YL17G10_0 | ecosystem: Environmental > Aquatic > Freshwater > Lake > Sediment | place: USA: Wyoming | collected... | reverse complement strand
ATGCGACCAGTATATTCCATTGAAGTTCCGACGTCTCCATAATTCGATGGTGTCCACTGTGAGAACAATTGATAGTAGATTCCATGCAGCGTGCGGTGCATAACGCTCGCGTCCATCATGATAGCGCTACCCCACCGCAGTCCTCCCATCGTGAATGGTGACCCATGTTGCTCGTAGAACCCTCCCGCTGACTTCGTTCTGACTGTTCCGCCATCCGACCAATCACTCAACTGATTTTTTACTCTTGCTTTGAAAACATCCTTCGGACTGTATACGCCCGTTATTTGACCTCTATTAATCTGAGACACCGTGGTGCCAAGGTCTTCAAATCCATCTTCACCGGTGAATTCATCGAGTATGAGCGCTGAAGGATCGTATGTTAGCTGTACGTCACCAGCTATGTTGGCCACATACGCATAGTGTTGACCGTCCTGGAATTGAACAACATAGCCCTTTCTGTAAGGCAAACCGACGCTCTCGAAATAGTTGAGGTCAAGGCTATTTGGAAGCCCGCGGGCGGTGTTTGCATTGGGGCAAATAGCAAATCCTGCATCGCTCGCCACTTTGTTATATGCTCTTACCATTGCATAGGTCCAGCAAATGCTACCCGTTGAATGCCAATGAGGAGGGGGGACGTAATTGCATGGGGCAGGGGGTGGATCCTGCGCGTACACGCTTCCCAAAAGAAGTATTGCGCTCACTACAAAAAGGATTGATTTCATCGCGTTCTCCTTGTTTGAATGAACTGAGCAACTCGCACGCGTTTCATTTCATCACAAAGTACACTTGTAGGCAAACAGAATAGACGCAGGCTTCAACACAAAGGCCAACAAGATGTGGTCAACCTTGCTGGTTTGCCTGAGCCGTTGTTACATGCGCCCGATGGATTATTTTCGTTGACCGGCAGTCCTTTCTTGTTGTCTATTTTCCATGAAGCACATAGCTTTTCGATCCGTCGTTTCCTACCACGAATACTTCGCGACCGTCGGTCCAAACCTTCCACATCACAAATTCTGTAAAAGGCAGATTAGGAAAACTATACCAATCTGTGCCATTCCAATGGTACACCCCCGACCCCACCGCAAAGATGTTGTCCTCGGCTGATCCGTGTATGCCTTTCGTCAGAGGGGCCTGCATAAGATTCTTCCACGTGTCCCCCTGCAACAGATCGACACCCCATCCGCCCCGGTACAACTTATCCCAAGGGCTGAACCACAAACACGTAATTGGAGGCGCTATGAGCGTGTCCAAAGCGGTCCATTTTGTTGACTGATGTCTAAATGTATAGTAGTAGGTCCATGTGTTCAACGGCCGTCCCGCGAGCGTAACATAGCTGTTTCCGATGGAATTGCTGGCCCCGGCTATGAAACTCCACGGTGGATTTGTCCCTTTCGGAATCACCATGGGAACCGAATCGGGGCGAATGGAAACTCCATCGAAGTGCAGCAATTCTCCCTCCATTCCGCCAAACCACACGTCCGAAGGCCCGCTCCCCCATACAGAAAGCAGCCGATTGAGCGAATCCACCTTTTTCTCCAACCACAGTGATCCGTCGTAGTGAAGAATCAGGCCCACCCACCCCCTATTTTGAAGCGATTGGATTCCTACAACCCAAATATCGTCGTTGCCGAAACCAGTGATTGCCGCCAAATCAATCGCTCCAAAGGACAACTTCACGGGGCTCCAGGCAACTCCATCATAATGGTACATCATGCCGTCTCCGAGAAAATTGTGTCCAACGATCCAAACGCTTCTTGAGCTTGTACCGTAAATGTCCTGCATCATCGTTTGCCAACTGCCGGGATAGCTGATCGTGTCGACCGTCCACGAGTACTCACGAGGATTCTTTGGGGGCGGTTCAACCGGATTCTTCTTGCATCCAGAAATCGTGAGCAGAAAGCCCACAAGCAGCACGAAGATCATCATCTCTACAACCCGCATGATTTGTTCTCCTTCTCGTTCGCTCATTGCCTCAATATGCGTATTTCTTTCCCGTCGTTCAAGATCGAGAGAGCAATCCTAGAGTCTTGGAAAGGACAGCGGTAGATTGACAATAAAAGTACTCCCTCTATTCTCGCGGCTCCTGACTTCGATCGTTCCGTGATGTGCCTCGGCGATCCACTTGGCAATCGAGAGGCCCAACCCGCTGCCGGCAGTCGAGTTCGCCCGATCGTTATCTACGCGGTAGAACCGTTCAAATATCTTGGCGTGATGTTTTTTGTGGATGCCGATGCCGGTGTCGGCGATGGTGACAACAGCCGATCCGTCGTTCTTCTCCAGGGACAGCGATATCGTGCCACCCGCGCGCGTATACTTGACGGCATTCTCGATCAGGTTGAGGAACAGTTGCTTCAGTCGTGTCGCATCGCCTTCCATCGACACTGGATCGACACGCAGGAGCTTCACGGCGATGTTCTTTTCTTTTGCCAGGTGCTTCGCATCTTCATGCAAGTCCTCAACCATTTTCCCCAGTACAACGGATTCAAATGTGAAAACGAGCCTTCCTGAATCAGAATTCACGAGCGTCATGAGGCTGTCCACGATGGAAGAGAGACGTACCAGTTCGACATGAACACTCTTTAGCAACTGCCGCGTGGCCCGGGGAAGTCGCGCGTTGCGGAGGGCAACTTCAATTTCACCCCGCATGATGGTCAGAGGCGTGCGCAATTCATGCGAAGCGTCGGCGGAGAATTGTTGGATTTGTGCGAACGAGGCCTGCAACCGTTCGATCATATCGTTGAACTGCTCCGTCAAGCGGCCTATTTCGTCGTCAACATGATGGGTCGGCAGACGCCGGTTCAGATTTTGAGCTGTAATGTCACGCGCCGCACGGGTCACCGCGTCGACGGGCTTGAGCGATTTCCCCGCGAGAAACCAGCCGCCGATGACGGAAATCAGAAGCGTAAGGGGTGCAATAACCCGAAAACTGGCGAAGAGATTGTCGAGGACTTCGGTGAGCGGCTCAAGCGGAAAGGCCACGAGGATCTTGACGAAATCATTTTGTGTGACTCCCAGGCGCAGATCCTTTTTGTCCTCCCCGGTGATTGTGAGAACATTGACTCTTCCGTAGGGGATATCCGTGTAATGGATCTCCTGGTTCCGAAGACTCAAAGACCGATAGAGAAGTTCGCCATTTCTGTCGACAACCTGAATAAAATGCCGGCGCGGGCTGAGGAGAGTGTGCTGATATATTTGGTTCCACATTTCATCCACTTCGGCACGCTCTTCCGGGGTAATGTCTTCTTCCTCGTCAGTTTCGTCGGCCGGCGGAGGAGCAAGACGTTTGAGATTCTGAAGTTCAAGGATGGCTGACTTCTTGAGTTTGATTTTCTTGGCACGTGGTTCAATGAACTCGTTGACCCACTTGATTTCGTTCCGGAGGGAGCGGTCCAGGTTGCTGGCGAGGATTTCACGAACGACAAGGTACCCGATGAATCCCGACACGATGATGGTGGCCGCGGACCAGGCAGCATACCAAATAGTCAACTTGGCCCTGATGGAATGGAGGGAATTCACTTCGGTTTTTTTCCGGGGGCTTTGTCGGAACAGCAGTATCCTTTGCCCCGTTCTGTATGTATGAGTTTCAGGGCAAATCCGGTGTCGACCTTGCGGCGCACATGATTGACGTACACGTCAACAATGTTCGTTCCCGGATCAAAATCAAATCCCCAGATTTCCTTTGAGAGCCGCGATCGTGTGAGCAGAGTGCCCGGATGTTTCATGAAGTACTCGAGAAGGGCGTACTCCCTTGACGTGAGTTCTATTTGTGTACCGGCACGGGTTGCTTTGTGGGTGACGGTATCGAGCTGCAAATCCGCCAACTTCAGGAGCGTCTTGTTCTGAGATCCACGACGCAAGTGGGATCGGACACGTGCAAGCAGTTCGTCAAAGACGAAAGGCTTTGTAAGATAGTCATCGGCACCCAGATCGAGTCCGCTCACGATATCTTCCGTCGTACCGCGCGCTGTCAGCATGATCACCGGAGTCCGAATCTTATCTTTTCGGAGAGACTCAAGAATTTCAAATCCGTTCTTCTTAGGAAGGAGCACGTCAAGCAGGATTAGATCGAATTCATCGCTCCGGGACTTCTTTTCCCCGATCTTGCCGTCGCTCGCGATGTCTACTTCGTACCCTTCTGCTTCGAGGCCTCGTTGGATGAAGCGCGCTACCTTGTGCTCGTCTTCGACTAGGAGGATGCGCATACACAATCATGATCAGGTGACAGTGTCGTGGGGTTCATCAGGTGGCATCGCAAAGTACTTTGTTTTCCGTCAACTGTCAATTAGCGCCTCCGGGAGACATGTCGGACCTGCGGCTCGCGGCGACATGGCTTGGTTTGCCGAATTGAATGACGAGGGAACGCAGGTCGGCGTGACCCGAGCTTTGAATCCATTGAATTTTTTCCCTATCTTATTCCGACATTTTTTATCATCGCGCACGCCGACCATGAAACGACTCCTTGTATTCCTCCCGCTCATCATCCTGTTGGAGGGATGTGTTCAGACGATTGCCATCCGTTCGATGAGCGGCATCATGGACTATGGATTCCAGGCGTTTAACGAGGAATCAGATTTGCAGATAGCACGTGAGTCATTGGGAGGAAATCTCAAGCTTCTTGAAGCGCTTATCAAAGGGGATCCTGGCAATGAGCAGTTTCTCTTGTTCGCTGCCCAGGGATATAATGCGTATGGGTTGGCCTTTGCGGAAGATGACAGCATTGAACGTGCACGTGTCTTCTATCTCCGGGCAAAAGAATTCGGCCTCCGAATACTCAGGAACAACAAGAAATTCAGAGAATCGCTGTCCGGCGATGAAGCGGCCTTCCGGCTGGCTCTGCAATCGTTTGGAAAGGATGATGTTCCGGCGATTTTCTGGACCGCTTCGAGTTGGTTCAGCTATATCAATATCTCGCGTACGGATATTTCCGCCCTTGCAGACATTTCTAAAGCTGCAGCGATGATGGAGTTTGTGTTGCAGAACGATTCGTCTTATTACTATGGGGGGGCATATTTGTTCCTCGGAGCCATTGAAGGGACCACACCATCAATGCTCGGAGGAAAGCCCGAGAAAGCCAAGGAGTACTTCGAAAAATGCCTTTCGATCTCAAACGGCAATTTCCTCCTCGCCAAATTGTTCTATGCCAAAACCTACGCGGTACAGGTCCAGGACCAGCCGCTCTTCGAGTCTCTGTTGAAGCAAATCGATGAGGCGTCTCTTGACGCATTACCGGATGTGCGGTTGGCGAACGCCGTTGCCAAACAAAAGGCAAAAAGGCTCCTCGCCCGCGTGAACGACCTATTCTAACAAACAACTGAGGTGGAAGTGAAATCAATCAAACGCATAGTGATGCTGACATGTTCGCTGTTCGCGACCTCATTCGCCCAACAGTACACGATCAAGTTTGCCACCATCGCCCCCGAAGGAAGTACGTGGATGAACGTAATGAAAGAATACGACGCTGCTGTGCGGAAGGAAAGCGGCGGACGGCTGGGATTTAAGATCTACCCCGGCAATGTCCAGGGGGATGAGAAACAAGTGCTGAGGAAGATCAAAGCCGGACAGCTGCAAAGCGGGGGTTTCACGGGTGTTGGCATGGGTGAAGTGGCGCCAAAAGTGCGTGTGCTGGATTCACCGTTCCTCGTTCGTACCTTGCCCGAAGCGGACCACCTCTACAAAGTCTTCGATGAAGAGTTTTCCAAGGCGTTTGAGGATGGGGGCTATGTCCTCCTTGGTTGGGCTGAAGTCGGGTTTGTTCATGTATTCACGAACACTCCCATCAGGACGCCGGACGATTTGAAGGGAATCAAGATGTGGACGTGGGAAGGAGACCCGATTGCTGAGACGGCGTTCAAGGTTCTGGGCATTAGCCCGATTCCACTTTCATTCGATCAGGTAATGACGTCTCTGCAGACCGGTCTCATCAACGCCGTCTATACGTCACCCTATGCTGCGATCGCCCTCCAATGGTTCACGAGGGTCAAATACATGGTCGATGTTCCCCTCGCAGATGCAGCGGGGTCGGTACTCCTTTCGAAGAAGTACTTTGACTCGCTGCCGGCTGATTTGCAGGAGATTCTGAAGCGCAACGGCCGCCTTTACATGACCAAGCTGACAGAATTGAGCCGGCGCGACAACAAGAATGCGGTCGAAGAGCTCAAGAAACGCGGCATCACCGTTACATCGGCCGACGAGAAGGACGTCCAACGGTATGTTGAAGTAGGAGCGAGGGCACGACGGATCCTGGTTGGACGGCTCTTTACCGAGGAGTTCCTCAATCGCGTCGAAAAGGAGATCGCGGATTTCCGGAAGAACAACAAAGGGTCCAAATGAAATTTCTGAAAGCCATCGATGGCTATCTGAATAAAGCCGAAGGGATGCTCCTGATCGTCATGCTCACCGTGATGATCGTGCTCGCCTTCGCGCAGGTGGTTCTTCGCAATGTCTTTTCTGCCGGCTTCTTGTGGGCGGATATCTTGCTTCGCCATCTTGTCCTTTGGATAGGCTTTTTGGGCGGTGCGCTTGGCGTCAGTCACAAACGGCACATCAATGTCGATGCATTTACACACTACATGTCCCCGAAAGTTCTTTCGGCTACGAGTGTCGTTACAAACCTCTTTGCGGCCGGCATCTGCGTGTGGCTCAGTAATGCTGCGATACGTTTCCTGGAGGCGGAGATGTCGGTCAGATCGTATGTCTATGGTGAAATACCTTCCTGGTATGCCGAACTCATCATCCCAGTCGGATTTGCACTGTTCGTCTTTCACTTTCTGGTCCGGGCCGTAACGGCTCTGGAAGAATTCAGGAAGAAAGAGAGCATGGCATGACGTACTGGCTGGTCCTGATTCTTCTCGTACTCATGGCCCTCTTTGGCGCCCCCCTGTTCACCGTATTTGGTGCATTTGTCCTGTTTGCGTTTTCTGCGATCAATATCGACACCTCCGCGCTTATCATTGAATTGTACAAGATTGCGGAGACACCCATGTTGGTCGCCATACCGCTCTTTGTGTTTGGCGGCTATATGCTGGCGGAGAGCAAAGCCCCACATCGCATGGTGGCCTTGGCACAAGCTCTGTTTGGTTGGATGAGGGGAGGACTCGCCATCGTTACCCTCGTGACCTGTGCGTTTTTCACATCGTTTACAGGCGCATCGGGAGTCACGATTATCGCGCTGGGGGGGATTCTGTATCCGATCTTGATCAAGGAGAAGTATCCGGAGAAATTCGCGATGGGGCTTGTCACGGCGTCGGGCAGCATCGGGCTGTTGTTTCCGCCGAGTCTCCCCGTCATTCTCTATGGGATTGTGGCGCAGGTGAGCATCGATCAATTGTTCATTGCCGGGCTCATTCCGGGTATTCTCTTCGTGCTGGTGCTGTCGATCTATAGTGTTCGGGTGGGATATAGCGCGCGTGTTCCGACGATCCCATTTTCCTGGAAGAACGTTGCATCGTCGGCCAGAGACGCTGCATGGGAAATACCGCTTCCCTTCCTGATCGTCGGGGGTATCTTTGGAGGTTTTTTTACCGCGACAGAAGCTGCGGCGGTGGCGGCGTTCTATGTATTCGTCGTCGAGGTATTCATCTATCGTGACCTGCATCTCGTCAAGGATGTCCCGCGTGTCATGAGACAAAGCATGATGCTCGTAGGGGCGACGATGGCGATCCTCGGTGTCGCTCTGGGATTAACGAACTATTTCATCGATCAGCAAGTGCCGCAACAGCTCCTGGAGCTGATGCAATCGAAAGTTACGAGCCAGGTTACCTTCCTGCTCATCCTCAATGTATTCCTGCTCGTTGTCGGGATGACAATGGAAATGTATCCCGCAATTCTGGTGGTGGTTCCGCTGATTCTGCCGATCGCCAGGGAGTTCGACGTGAATCCGCTTCATCTCGGCATTATTTTTCTCACCAACATGGAAGTGGCCTATCTCACGCCGCCGTTCGGTCTGAATCTCTTTCTCTCGAGCTTGCGGTTCCATCAGCCGGTATTTGGTATTGCACGATCGGTCATCGTCTTTATTTTTCTCGAATTCATCGCACTCCTGCTTATTACCTATATACCGGAGCTCAGCCTCTGGCTTGTGAATCTGCGTGCGCCGCAGTAAAGAGGTCGAAACGTTCTTCCTGAATCGAACGAAGCCCAATCGTTGTATCGATTGGGCTTCGGCGTTTCTGAACAGAGACAACAGCTCGCTGAACGAGCGAGGCCGTTGTGCCCACAGGGGGATTTTCGGTGTGACTACTTCTTCGTTGGTTGTTTCATGCGTGCCTGTTGTTCTTCCGTCCACGGAGGAACAACGCCGTTTGTGCGTGCATAGGCGATCGCCTGACCAAGATGCTCGTGCATGTGTGTAGCTGAAAAGACATAGATTCCACGGTATGTCATCTCATTGCCGAAGACTTTTGCGGTCTTGTCGAGATCCTCGTCCTTCAACTTCATTAGGTTTTCGCGATACGAAGCGAATGAACTCTTGACGATTTCGAGAATCTTCGCCTTGTCGGTCGTCGATTGTTCGTATGTTTTCGGGTCCATTCCTTCCGGCATTTTCGATCCACCGGCAAAGGTAGGAATGAGATAGTTGGCGCCAGCGATATGGAGAAAGAGCTCGCTCACCGATCGGACGCCGTCCGCCGGACGCCATGAGAATTTTTCCTGTGGAACCGCACTCACGAGGGCTGTGACTTTTTTCTCAGCGTCAGCAGCAGTCATGAGAATTTCTCCTCGCACTCCTTTCGGCAGTGCCATTTTGTCTTGAGCGACGAGCGTCCCGAGTGTTGACGTGATCATCAGAGCAAGAAACAACATTTGGACTTTCTTCATTGAATTCTCCATGATAATGGTTAATGGGTAATTGGAACAGCTACGAACGATGGCATCAAAGCTACGAGTTTGAAGTATCATTTCCAAATTTGAGAAAGCAGGTTAGGCGAAATTGCCTGATTTGGAGGAATTTCGAAGGAAGAACGGCCCGACGCAGGATCGACCGTAAGAATCTGATGTGTCTAGCTCAGGATTTTTGCAGTCGTCAGGTGTTTTCGTTCCCTTGCCAAATCCAGTGGCGTCTTGCCGTCTTTGGTTTTGGCCGATCGGATGGCATTCATTGCGAGCAGACGGATAACTACATCGTCCGAGCCATTGGCTGCTGCATAGTGGAGAGGTGTGTAGCCTTGGGACTGTGCAAGTGTAATGTCAGCCCCCTTCTCGATGAGCAACAGGCCAACTTTTGCGTGATGTGGATTGGCGAGAGCTGAATGGAGAGGAGTGAGATCTTGTCCGTTCTTTGAAAGGGCGTCAATCTCCGCCCCGGCCTCCAGCAAGAAGCGAACGAGATCGATGTGTCCGAAGAACACTGCCAGATGCAGGGGTGTCCAACCGTCGTGCGAATAGCATTTGAGGAGGTCGGGATCCAGGGCAAGAAGTTTCGTCACCTTGTCACGTGCGCCGACTGCACATGCTTCAAAAATATCTACCATCGCGCCGTTTTCCAGAAGAACATCAGCAATGTCGGCTTTTCCGTAGTACACGGCGAAGAGAAGCGCAGATATCCCTCCTTCATTTCGCGCGTTTGCCAACTGGGGATTGTGTTTCAGCAGCGCTTCGACTTTGACGGTGTCGCCGTCTTTGATCATTTCGAAGAACTCTGGATCGTGCATCATGGATTTTCCTCAGACCAGTTGGGGTAGGCAGCTATTTCTGCACGACGAGGTACCGTTTGATCTTTTGCGTCGTCGTTTTTTCGAACTCCTGCTCACGGATGTAGAACTTCTTGATTCTCTTGTAGCCCGTCAGCTCGTCGTTAACTTTTCGAACTTCTTCTGCAATAACGTTGTTGATCAGCTCGTCTGTGATCTTGATGCCCTTCGTTTCGGAAAGTTCGATGAATGACTCGGCGTCAACGACGATTTGCGCGGCGATGATTTCATCATGCTTTGCGTCCTCTTCCCCATAGACCAATGATTCAAGAACATAGGGACTGCGATGCAGGATATCTTCGATCTCCTCGGGAAAGATGTTCTTGCCGCTCTTGGAGATGATCACGTTCTTTTTCCTGCCGCAGATATGAAGCATCCCATCGTCGTCGAACATCCCCAGATCGCCCGTCTTGAACCATCCATCTTCAATGACTTCCCGTGTGGCCTTTTCGTTCTTATAGAATCCGAGCATCACGTTCTGTCCCCGTGCCCACACTTCTCCCACGCCATCCTGGTCCTGGTCGTGGATCTTCACTTCCACGCCTGGGAGAGGAAAGCCTGCCGAATCATCCTTGAACCGATCGATCTGATTCAGCGTCAGAATCGGAGATGTTTCCGTGAGACCGTAGCCCTGGATGAAGCCGAAACCAAGCTCGCGCAGACCTTTGGCCACCATGGGGTCGGGTGCGGCTCCGCCGGCGATGAAACAGCGAATGTGTCCGCCAAACTTCTTATGAATCTCCTTGAAAATGTTCTTTCGAACGTTTTTCCAACCAAACCGCTCTGCGACTGCGCTGATTCTCTTCAAAGGACCGATAAGGACGGACGCGGCCTTTTTTTCCTGGATGGATTTGTGTATGCGCTTGAACATCTTGTCGTACAACAATGGCACGCCAAGCAGAATGGTGGCACCCACTTGCTGCAAGTCGTCGACGACGGTCTTGAGGGAACGAGCATAATGAACCGAGGCGCCGGCGGACAGTGGGCAAAGAAGGCCACAGGTACACTCGTAGGTATGATGCATCGGTAACACGGAGAGGAAACGGTCCTGCGGAACAATCTCGAACAATGACCGCATCGCAACGATGTTGGCGGCGATATTGTTCTGAGAGAGCATCACTCCTTTGGCCCTTCCGAGCGTTCCCGACGTGAAGATGATCACAGCGAGTTCTTCCGGTCTGACCACCGGCAGCGCGTCCACGGAGCATCCCTTGCTCCGATTGACAAGCTCGATCATCGAATGCACGTCCTTCTCTTCCCTCAACAAGTCCATGCTGATATAGTGACGAAGTTTCTTCAACGTACCTCGTTCGTCTCTGAACAACTGTTCGAATGTTTCCGAGAAGACAACGGCCACAGCCTCTGACTCATGGAGGATGTTGAGGATTTCATTCACGCTCAGGTTTTTGTCGATGGGAACGACAACATGATTGAAGCACATGCAGGTCAGGTAGGCGATACCCCATTGCACCCGGTTCTCACCAATGACAGCGATATGGCTTCGTTCCTTGAGGCCGAGTTGTTGAAGAGCGGCGCCGAACTTGAGGACATTCTCGAGAAGAGCGTTGTGGGTTACCTTTGGGATCGGGGTTTGCTTCAGGTCCTCGAGGGCGATTTTATCGGCAAATCTTGTGGCGGACTGCAACAACAAATCCTGGACGGAAGCAAGAGACGGGACATGGAAGGTCGTGAATGGCTTTTTCATGGTCGTTTTGGTTTTATGTTATGTCGGAATGGCGTGTCTGTGGCATTGCTGCGGAGTTAAAAATGCAGAGTACATCGTGCACCAATGTACGAAAACGTGATGAAACTATCTCATCATCCGTTTCAACAGCTGAATCTGGCCCGCATGGTAGACATCGTGCATGGCAATACCGCGGATCAGTGTTTCATTGCTGACCTTGCTTGCCCTCGGAATTCGTCTGTGATGTCCGGGATGAAGCGAGTGAATGGCATGACGCATCCTTGCATGAGTTTCTTCCAGCAGGATGATGTCCTGCGCGAGCGCTTCCGGTGTCAGCACGATCGGCCGTTTGAACCAGTTGCTCCCCTTCAACGGGAAGGACCCTTTCTTTTCTCCCAGCAGTCTGCGGTGCACGATGTATTTCCAGTACGCGCAATGAACGATGATCTCCCAGATATTGTGCCGGTTTGGAGCGGGTCTCCATGAAGCCTCTTCCATGGTGATGCCGCGGACTGAACCGCGCAAGTTGGGACCATGCCACGCCTTTCTGTTATATGATTCATCGACAAGCTTCAGCAGGTGGCCGATCTCTGATTGACCGCTGTGCGTTTTCATGTTGGCCTCACAGGTTGCTCTTGTACGACAATCCGTCAGATTTGTCCAATCCAATTGTTGTCATGGCGATGGAAGGAACCTCTGAGTTGTGTGATCACGTCCTGAGGGAGAATTCCGCGTTCGATAACGGCAACGTTGCGCTTGAGATGTTCAATGCTTGATGTGCCGACGATGCATGAATCGACTCCCCAGGTATACGCGGTAAATCGGAGCGCCAGTTCGTTCCAGTCCATTCCGAAATCGAGATTCATCGTTTTCCAGCGATGCCAGTACTCTTCGGCGTATTGCCCCACCGGACAGTCAGCGTATTGCCAGGGGGCATTGGCGATCGGGCGTTTCGCAATGACTCCCATGCCTGCCTGTTTCGCCATCGGTAGTATGCCGTCGAGGACGCGCTGATCGCAAATATTGACCGAACACTGCAAACTCCGAAATCGTGATGAGACAACGGCGAAGGTGAGATCTTCATTTTCCCCCGAATACGCCGCCACACGTATTTTTCCTTCTTCGACCATTTTTTGCAGGGCGTCGATGACTCTCCCTTGTCGAAGAGTCTCCTGGGGACAGGAGTGAAGGTGCACGATATCAATGAAATCGGTTCTGAGGATTTTAAGAGCCTCGTGAACTCCGGCGACGACAGCTTCATAGGTCCAATCCGTCTCGCTGGGGATTCCATAGCCGACCTTTGTGGAGAGCAGGAGATCCTTTCTGCGACTTTGGACGAGCTTCCCGATTCGTTCTTCAGACCGACCATATCCGCGAGCCGTATCGATGAGTGTGATGCCCAGATCGATCGCAGTAGTGAGAAGACGCTTCGCCTCTGCATCGGAGAGATGATCATCACCGAGATGTCCGGCGCCAAATCCGAGCGCCGACACCTTCAAGCCTGTCGTTCCGAAATCACGAATGTCCATGCATTAACCCCTGTGTATCTTCAATTTCACGTATAACGTACTCAGATGAACAAAGGGAAGCAAGCGGGATGAAAAGCTTCGGCCCCTGGATTCATTCGCTCCTCGAAGGTGCGTTATGATTGTGATTCGAGTGTCGGAGTTGCCGTGTCAATCGGATTCTTTGGTTTTCCCCTCACTTCTTCTTACTTTTACTTACCTATTTGCTGAAACTATCCGGATTCACGTTCATGCCTGATTTTGAAATTGCAGTAATTGGAGGCGGAGTGGTGGGACTAGCCATCGCGTCCAGACTGTCTGAGAAACATCACAACCTGATTCTCCTCGAAAGGAACGAAACGTACGGGGCGGAGACATCAAGCAGGAACAGTGAGGTTATCCACGCGGGATTGTACTACAAGCCCGGATCCTTGAAAGCACTTCTGTGCGTGGAAGGAAGAGAACGGCTCTATTTCCTCTGCAAGAAGCATGGAATTCCGCACAAACAACTCACCAAAATTATCACAGCGGCATCGGTGGAAGAAGTATCAAAGCTTGAACCCTTGTACCAGAACGGGCGTACGAACGGCGTCATGCTGCAGATTCTGTCTGCGGAGTCGACGAAAAAGCTCGAGCCGAACATCCGCACGTTTGGTTCCATATTCTCCCCCACGACGGGGATCATCAGCGTACACGAATTGATGGACTATTTCTATCATTCCACACTCGACCATGATGCTACCGTGCAACTCCGTTGTGCTGTTACAGGGATCGCAAAGCGCCCGGATGGCTATGAAATCACTGTCGAAGAAGCGGGACAGAAGTCGACGGTGACCGTAGAAATTGTCATCAACGCTGCAGGCCTGGGCTCGGATGTTGTCGCTGCGATGGCAGGTATTGACATCGACGCCGCCGGATATAGGCTGACATTTGCGAAAGGATCCTATTTTGCTGTGGTCCCTTCGAAAGCGAAACTCGTTTCACGTCTCGTGTATCCGGTTCCTCAGACCGAGGGACTTGGTGTGCATGCATTAATCGATTGGGGAGGGAGACTGAAATTTGGTCCCGATCTCGAATACCTGCCAGATCGGAATTTTGAATACAGCGTTGCCGAAGAGAAAAGGAAAACGTTCGCCGAATCCATCCGCCGCATTCTACCCGCAATTACTGATGAAGACATCACGCCGGACATGAGCGGAATCCGTCCGAAGCTGCAGCGGAAAGGAGAACCGGCAAAAGATTTTGTTATCGTCCATGAGAAGGAGCGGGGTTTGGAAGGATTCGTGAATCTGATCGGGATTGAATCACCGGGGCTCACCGCTTCCCCCGCAATTGCCCGCTACGTAGAAGAGCTCCTGTTCTCCTCGGGATCCTGGTGAGCGGGGACGATGGATTTCCTGGATGTATGAAATTCACCCTTCTCGATTGCCGAGCGGATGTCTATCAATCGCACAACCGACAAAAGAATTGTGCAATCCTCTGCGACGTTGCCATTTGATATCGTGAGCGTTCGGTCCAACCCTGGCCGATCCAAAGCTATTGTCACGTTCAGATTGTGAAGACAGGAAGGAGTCGCGAATGAAACTCATCGAATACTTATCGAGATTGTCTCGGACGAAATTGCTGATGTCCGGACTGGCGCTGGTCCTGATCGTGGCATTTTTCGATTTCGTGACAGGTCCTGAAATCTCGGTTTCAATTTTCTATCTCATCCCGATCTCCATCGTTGCCTTGATCCTGGGTTCGCGATGGGGCGTTCTGATTTCTCTCGCAAGCGCCGTCACATGGCTCCTGGCAGACCTGCTGGCAGGTCCTGCTTATTCTCACCCGGCCATACCCTATTGGAACGCTGCAGTGAGATTTGGATTCTTTCTGATCGTGACCTTCAGTCTTTCGGCCATGACTGCTGCCCAGAGACAGCGCGAAGAGTTTCTCCACTTCATTGTTCATGATTTGAGAGCACCGCTTTCGAATGTCATATCGGGGCTTCAGAGCATCCAGCATTTTGGCGCGAAGACGTTAGATGCTAATCTGAACGATTTCGTACGGATCTGTATGATTTCGAGCAACAGAATGATGACACTCATACTCTCAATACTTGATCTGGCGCGACTCCAGAACCGAAAAATGCCATTGCAGCTCGTGCAGCTTGCTGTTCAAAAAATCGTCGAATCATCTCTCGATATGGTGTCCGTGTGGGCGAAATCGAACCGGGTGAAGCTGGCTTTTCAGCGTGACCCAAATGTGGAATCTGTCTACGCTGACCCTGCGATAACAGAACGGATCTTGGTCAACTTGCTGAGTAATGCCATCAAATTCAGCAAGCCCGAATCAACGGTCACTGTGTTTGCAAGGCCATTTGAGACTCAAAAAGTTGCTCTCAGCGTTAGCGACCAGGGTGAAGGCATCTCAAAGGATTGGGCAGACAAGGTGTTTGACAAATTTGCACAAGCCGAAATGTCACACTCAACTGGAAGTGCAGGTACAGGTCTGGGCCTTGCATTCTGTCGATTGGCCGTGGAGGCGCAAGGCGGTTCTATCTGGTTGGAGAGCGAGACTCATGCAGGCACAACGATGACATTCACGCTGCCGCGAATTGGTGGGAGTAGTCCCTCTGCACATTGATACGACGAAAAAAGAGAATACCGCGATGTCTGAAACAAGCATTTCCAGAGATTTGTGCTTGCAGCTCATGCCTGAAATCTGTATCATACGACCGGAATCATAATGCATCAGCGGTTCAAACATATTACCGTCGCGCTGCTGCTTGGAAGCTACCTTTTCGTCGGAGCCGTAGCTCAGTTTGAGGCTTTTAGCCATATCTTTGGCATTAGCCACAAGTCGTCTTCGTTCACGCAGACCAAACCAGACAATTCAGCTACGTCCAGAGTCTATTGGACGCAGCATAAGCACATTCCCTCGTTTGTCAAGATCGTTGTTCCCTCGCTGGAAGCGGTCGTATTCAATTATTGCTCCAGCCAGCAGCAATACATCGTTGTCCCTATCGTTTTCTGCCAGAGGGCCCATTCCGCATCTTCTCTCTCGCCTCATCCTACACGAGCACCACCCATCATCTCCTGAAGAAGGAAACATCCACGACTGAAACCGGATCGGGCAGACTTCAAGTGTCTCGCCGACCGATGAATCATTCGTGCATAAGTTGATACTTGTGGTTGCGTCCGTTCTTGCCCTGATCTGGTATGAGGGGAGCGACGGTCAGCCAAATCAAACGAATGATGTGACTTGTCCACTTCAAGAGGAGTTGATACCATGAAGTCCAACAAACAATTTGCGTTCTTCCTTTTTCAGCTTCCTGTGTGCTTGCTGGTCGGCGTTCTCCTAAGTTTTGCATATTCCATGCGGGTTCACGACCAGCCGAGCGTAGACTGGCTGGTTGCCCTATTGCTGGCAATTGGCCTTGATGTTCTTTTCACATGGCGCAACAGTCGAGAAGAGAAGAAACAGAATGGAGGTGGCTGAGAAAGCGCGAGAGCGAGCTGGCTCATGAAACCTGGCGGAAAAACCAGAACGCGAAAGCTGCGATCAGCCGGTGGCTATGAATAGTCTTGTGGTAATATCTGCAATGTGAATCACTTCATGTGTTCCATGCCAAACGGAGGGAACGTGGGGAAATTACTTCTTGAGTTCATCAAAACAGAGAAGGCGGCAGGGGGTGTATTACTGCTCTGCACTTTGTTTTCGCTTGCTGTGGCAAATTCTGGTGTCGGCAGTTCCTACATTTCCTTCTGGCACACCCCGCTCCTCGGCGAACCCATTTCGTTGTGGATCAATGACGGGCTGATGGCGGTGTTCTTCCTCCTGGTGGGACTTGAGATCGAACGCGAGCTCTATGTGGGTGAATTGTCGGACCGGCGGAAGGCACGCTTGCCCATCGCGGCGGCTCTCGGTGGAATGCTGTTACCTGCCCTTATTCATTTGACATTCAATGTGGGGACGCCAACACAAGCAGGCGTGGGAATTCCTATGGCGACAGACATCGCCTTCGCCCTCGGCGTATTGTCGTTGCTCGGAGATCGAGTCCCGGTGTCGCTGAAGGTTTTTCTGGTTGCGTTTGCAATTATGGATGATCTGGGTGCCATCATTGTCATCGCCCTGTTCTATTCTGGCGGCCTTTCCACACTGCATCTTGCGGGGTCAATTCTCATAAGTGCGGTGTTGTTTGCCTTCAATCGAAGAAAGGTTCAGAGTCTTCTACTGTATCTCGTATCGGGCGTCGCGCTATGGTACTTCATACATCAGTCGGGAATTCACTCCACGATAACGGGAGTGATCCTTGCCTTCCTGATTCCGTTCGGCAAAGGAGAGGCTTCCTCACCCTCCTCCAGACTTCAGCATTTGTTGCATTATCCCGTGGCATTTATCGTACTTCCCCTTTTCGCTCTCGCCAACACCAGCGTCGTCATCAGCAGCGATTGGTATTTGTCGCTCAAGGAATCAAACAGTCTCGGGATACTGCTGGGATTGATCGTTGGCAAGCCACTGGGGATCAGTATTTTCAGCATGGTTGCCGTGAGGCTGGGGTATTGCTCGCTGCCGGCGAATATTCAGTGGAAACATATCATCGCGGTATCGATGCTCGGAGGGATCGGGTTTACGATGTCGATGTTTGTCGCTCTTCTGGCATTCGAGGATGCGGCGATATTGGAACAGACGAAAATTGCTATCTTCCTGGCATCGCTCGTGTCGGGGGTGATGGGGTATCTGAGTCTTAAGCGTATCTTGAGACATTAGAGACGCGCGAAAGAATCTTCGGGCGTTGGCATGTCAGCCCGTTCGAGCTTTTGGTGCGAAAGAGGTCCTGAGAACGGACGAAGCGTGGAAGGACTTGTGAATCTGATCGGGATTGGATTTACGATGTCGTTGTTTATCGCGATCCTTGCATTTGCTGAAGAGCATATTCTGAACATTGCCACGACAGCTATTCTTGGCGGATCGTTGGTATCCGGATGTATCGGGTCTTTCATGCTGCGCCTTGCCGCAACCCATAGGCTGTCTTTGACACGGAGAAATACCGAGGAGATCGTCATGCCAGATCAAATAAATGCCATGCTTGAATCGTTAAGAACATTGTGGAATCAGTTGATACAATTCCTTCCACAGCTTGTCGTTGGCATCATCATCATGATCGTTGGCTGGATTTGCGCCAAGCTTTTGCGGAAAGGAGTCGTGTTTGTTCTGAAACTTCTTCGAATCGATAAGGTGGCAGAGAAAGCAGGGATTGAAGATTTCCTCTTAAAGGGGGGAGCTCAGTATTCGACGGTGAATGTACTGGCAAACTTATTCTATTGGTTTCTCGTGTTTGCTCTGACGCTCGCCATACTGCACAGCCTGGGTCTCGATGCAGCAAAAGAACTGTTTAACAGGATTCTCTTGTATATCCCAAATGTTGTCGCAGCTGTTCTTGTCCTTATCTTTGGCACGCTCCTGGCAAAGCTCGTACGGGGAGCAACGTTTACCTATTTAACCAATGTCCGTATTGCTGGTTCAGAGTTTATCAGTACTGTGACATATTGGGCGATAGTCTTTCTCGTCGTGTCTGTTGCACTTCAACAGCTCTCTCTCGGCGGTCAATTGTTGATATCGGCATTTGAGATTGCATTTGGCGGATTATGCTTGGCGCTTGCAATCGCGTTTGGATTGGCAGGAAAAGAATGGGCAACACAGATCTTGGAGAAACTCTGGAGAAGCAGCCGATGAAGTACCTCAGACGGCCATTCCGGAACAAATTATCTCTCGGGAGGATGGTGCAGCAATGAAAATAACAGTACGGCTCATTATTTCTCTTCTCGTTGCCGCAGCGCTGGTCGCGTCATTATTTTCCTATCTCCAAGTACAAACTGAACGAGATATCCTTGTGCAAGATCTCAACAGCCGGGCTCGTGTTCTCGGTGAGAGTATGCAGGAATCTATGAAGGAATACATCCAATCAAATGCAATGGCAAAGCTCAAGAGAGGGATAGATCGTTTTGGCAGGCGGACAAAACTCATAGGTATAGCTGTTTACGATAGTCAGGGTGTCAACCTTGCTTTCAGTCCGGCGCTGGATAGCACGTTCGTCACTGCACCGGTCAAAGTGTGGGAATCCATCACCAGTGCGGCGTCGGTTGCCGGGATGGAGCAGATGAACGGAAACGCAGTCCATCTGTATGTTCAACCTCTGCAAGCAGACTCAAGTATTATCGGCGCTTTGTTGTTCTATCATGACGCCACGTTTATTGATGCAAAACTCCAAGGAATCTGGAGAACAAATTTCATCCGGCTTCTCACTCATTTCTTCCTCATTATTATTACAACAATCGTGGTCGTGCGCTGGAGTATTACGGGACCGATTGCACAAATTGCCAAATGGATGCGTAGTTTGCGGACAGAAAAATCCTCACACACCAGTTCGATGCCTCGCGGCGACCTTCTCGGACCGTTAGCAACAGAAGTATCGCTCCTTGCTAAAAGTCTTGCACAAGCCCGAGCATCCGCCCAAGAAGAGGCCCGGTTGCGTGTAGAAGGAGAATCTCTCTGGACTTCCCAGCGATTGAAGGAACATGTAAGAGTTGAGTTAAGCGGAAAGAACCTTTTCATCGTGTCCAACAGAGAACCATATATGCACATGGGCAATGGCAACGCGATCGAGTGCATCGTGCCGGCTGGAGGATTGGTGACTGCTCTTGATCCCATTCTACGTGCGTGCGGAGGAATCTGGATTGCCCATGGCAGCGGTACTGCAGACCGGGAAACCGTCGATGCGCGAAATCATGTTCACGTTCCGCCTGACGAACCGACGTACACGCTTCGAAGGGTATTTCTTTCGAAAGAGGAGGAACAAGGATACTACTACGGATTTTCGAACGAAGGCATTTGGCCCCTGTGTCATATTACTCATACACGTCCCAGTTTTGGACTTCAGGATTGGATAAAATATCAGCAAGTCAATCAAAAGTTTGCCGAGGCGCTGCTGGAAGAAATTGCTGGAGAAGAGGCCCCTCTCGTACTGATTCAAGACTACCATTTTGCGCTTCTGCCGCTCCTGATAAAGGCAAAACGCCCAGATGCGCGCGTTGCAATCTTCTGGCACATTCCTTGGCCAAATCCAGAGGTATTTGGCATTTGTCCATGGAAACAGGAACTACTTCTCGGTCTGCTCGGCGCTGACCTGATTGGCTTTCATATTCAGTTCCACTGCAACAATTTTCTTGAGACGGTGGATCGCTTCCTGGAGTCAAAGATTAACTGGGATCAGTTCTCGGTGGAGAGGCATGGACAGTCTACGATGGTTCGTCCGTTTCCTATCAGCGTGGCTCACCCGCTCGAGACTGAATCCATTGAAAAGCGATTTCTCCATATTGACAACAAAGAGACCCTTCTGAAAAGGGCCGGAATATCTGCCCGTTACATGGCCATTGGTGTAGATCGAATTGACTACACAAAAGGCATTATTGAGCGATTCAAAGCAGTTCAGCGGTTTCTTGAAAAATATCCTGACTATGTAGGGCAATTCACTTTTGTTGAACTTGGTGCCCCGAGTCGAACTCATATCAAACGGTACCACGACCTTCTAGCCGAATTGGACGAAACCGTCGACCGCATCAATTGGTCATTCCAGGCAAAGAACTGGAAACCGATTGTCTTTCTCAAAGCACACCACACTCACGAAACCATCGGCGAATACTATCGGGCGGCAGATATTTGTATGGTCACATCACTTCACGACGGAATGAACCTCGTCTCCAAGGAGTTCATTGCAACACGCACCGATGGGGACGGCGTGCTTATTCTCAGTCAATTTGCAGGTGCCTCCCGTGAACTTCCGGACGCACTTATTGTGAACCCCTATGATATCGAAGAGATGGCAGAGACGATTCATCGAGCGATAACGATGGATAAGAGCGAGCGCCGAGAACGCATGCGGGAACTTCGAGCCGTCGTAAAAGAACGAAATGTGTACCGATGGGCAGCGAACATTGTAACAACCCTCTCGCACTTGCGAATGCCCAGACAACCTGCGCACCTGGAATCGGCACAATGAAGAGTCCAGCATATTGTTTTTCAGAGCAACATGATTCGTGGAACACTATTGTCCGGAAAGTACAATCAGGTTCCGCCATAGCGATGTTACTCGATTACGATGGAACATTGACACCGATCAATCAAACGCCATCTGCCGCGCTTCTTGGACTGGAAGCAGAGAGGATCTTGCAGCAGATGGCACATCTTCCGGGAATGCAGGTAGTAATAGTGACGGGGAGATCAATGGAGGATATACGAAGACTTGTTCCGATTGAGAATATGGGATTTGTCGCAAATCATGGATTTCACACTTATAAAGATGGAACCGAATGGATTCATCCTCAAGCACTGTCGTTGATACAAGCTCTATCACGACTCCATTCAATTCTTCGCACCACTCTCGCAAGATTTCCAAAAGTTGATGTCGAGAACAAACAATTCACATTAAGTATTCATTATAGAAATGTCGCTCAACACAATGCCCATTCCCTCAAATCTGTGGTATTGAAAACAGTGCACGCTTTTGACCCCACACTTCGAATAACTCGCGGCAAGAGAGTATTCGAAGTAAGACCTAACATAGCTTGGGGAAAGGGAGATGCTGTTTTGAAAATGCTCAACGCGAACAAAGCCCACCGGCGCACAATCCCTGTGTTTATTGGAGATGACGCTACTGATGAGGATGTATTTCGATCGTTACGATACAAAGGAATAACGATACGAGTTGGTAACAGTAAATCAACACTCGCGCAATACTATGTAAAGAATGTTGAAGATGTGATGCGCCTGCTTCGATCCATCATCAGATTCCAGATGAATCGATCTCTATGCTCTCATTCGTGCAAGATGAGAAAGGAAAAACCGTATGCGCACATTGGAAGATTATAGAGATATCGTCGGCGACGATATCATAGCGGAAATTTACAGACTAGCACGTCCGCTGTACGGAAAAAGGATACTTCATATTAATTCTACATATTATGGCGGTGGAGTGGCCGAAATCCTCTATTCACTTGTTCCGCTCCTTAATCGCGCCGGACTTGATGCCGACTGGAGAATGTTACGAGGCACTCCTGAATTCTTTAGTATTACGAAGAAGTTTCATAACGCAATCCAGGGTGAATCAATCCACATGACGGACATCAAAGCATCGCTCTATATCGAGAATAATGAGGAATTTGCATCCTATTGCAAGATTGATGCCGATTGCGTTATTGTTCATGATCCTCAACCTCTGCCTCTCATCCGATTTTACAAAAAGCGGCAACCATGGATCTGGAGATGTCATGTCGATCTCTCGCACCCAAATGAAGACCTATGGTACTTTCTCAAAGGATACATCCTCGCATACGATGGGATCATTGTTTCTGATGAACGTTATGTCCGTAAGGAACTTCCGATGATGTACACCATCATCGATCCGGCTATCGATCCTCTTTCTTCAAAAAACAAAGAGATCCCGGAAGACTTGATGGAACGAACACTCCAGAAGTACGGCGTTCCTACCGACAAACCTCTCATCACACAGATATCCAGATTTGACAAGTGGAAGGATCCTGAGAATGTGATAGAAGTATTCAAACTTGTGAGGAAGGAGTGCGATTGCCGTCTTGTGTTATGCGGCAGTATGGCTTCGGACGATCCAGAGGGCTGGGAAATCTTTGACAGGACTCGATCTGCCGCCGGTTCATTGCTTGACAACAAAGACGTTATCTTGCTTACAGTGGAAGACAATATTCTTGTAAACGCGCTCCAGACCAAATCGAGCGTGGTGCTGCAGAAATCAATTCGAGAGGGGTTTGGACTGACAGTGACGGAGGCATTGTGGAAGGGCAAACCAGTTGTTGCATCGAATGTTGGTGGCATTCCACGGCAAGTTATCGATAACAAAACAGGATTTCTCGTGGAGCCACGTGACATCCATGGATGTGCTGATATTGTGAGTTCGATTCTCAAACATCCGAAACTCGCTCAGCATCTCGGCGCGAATGCAAAAGAGCATGTCCGTAGAAATTTTCTCATTACACGCCACGTCATTGATGATCTGAAGCTCTTGACAAAAGTACTGAACGAACGATAGACCAGGTGCTCTTTGCCTGCTACTCGATTATTTCGGTTGTCAACCGCCCGGACTCACCTGTTTGCCCTCCATTGCTTCGAAACATCGTGTGTGCCCGTTAGACATGCCCAAGTCACTGAGTTTTCGTCAAGGCTGCGTGGAAAGAGTTCTCTGCTTGAAGCCGCTCGTGAGGAACTGCGTCTACCTGCCAAATAAGAAGGGTCGTGGTCGCGGTTCCTATGCGTCGTCGGTTGCGTATGATTCTCTGCCTTGCTGTTTAAGCTCGGAAAGGATCGCCCGCACCTTGGGCAAATTCTGCTTGTTGACGAGTGCAAGAATTGTGTCGCCTTCCTGTAATATGGTGCCGCCACTTGGAACAACGAAGTCGTCGCCACGGCTGATGAGCACAATCAGACTGTCTTGTGGTAGTCCCAACTCTATGATTGACTTTCCAGAGACTGATGAATTGTACGGAACAATCAGGTCAACGAGATCCGTGTCGACACCTTCGACTGGGGCGAACTCAATTGGATATCGTCGTCTGCGTTCCAAAGGCGCGTCGAGCCGCAGGAGGCGGGCTGCAATTGGAATTGACCACCCCTGCAAGAGTGCGGACGTCAGCACTATGAAGAATACAATATTGAATATCAAGGCAGCATCGGGTACGTGAGCAAGGAGAGGAAATGTCGCCAGGATAATGGGAACCGCGCCACGCAATCCGACCCAAGAGACAAGAGTTTTTTCCCGCATGTTGAGCCTGGCGAGCGAGAGGGAGAGAAACACGCTCAGTGGACGTGCAATGAACATGAGAAAAGCCGAAATAATCAATCCGACCCCCATGACCGGCACGATTTGAGATGGGAATACGAACAATCCCAGAGTAAGAAACATCCCTATCTGACTTAGCCAGGCAAGCCCGTCAAAGAAACGCAACAGACTCCTTTTCTGAATGAATTCACTGTTGCCGGCAACCAAGCCAGCGACATAGACCGCGAGAAATCCACTTCCCCCAAGGGCGGCGGTCGTAGAATAGATGAGCGCCGCGAACGCGAGAGAAAAAATGGGATAGATCCCTTCGTAGGTGAGTTTCAAATGATTGACCGCAAAAACCATCACTTTACCAAGAGTTAAACCGAACACAGCTCCGAGACCCATTTGAACGACAAAGAGCAGCACAATAGAACCGAAGGACGAATTGGGAGTGGTGAGCAGGTTAATCAGCCCGATGGTGAGGAAAACGGCCATTGGATCATTGCTTCCCGACTCGAGTTCCAGCAAGGGCTTGAGTTGTCCACGAAGACTGACCTTTTTCGAACGAAGGACGGAAAGGACTGCTGCCGCATCTGTCGATGAAACGACTGCCCCAAGAAGCAAGCCGCTGAGTAATGAGAAGTTCAGCACCACGGCGGCAAAGAGCCCGACAACAAGCGCCGTGATTAGCACTCCAAGCGTAGCCAGACTTGTCGCCTGGCGAAGAATTGGTTTGACTTCTTTCCAACTCGTGTCGAGTCCGCCGGCAAATAGGATGATAACCAATGCGCCGATGCCGAATGACTGCGCCAAACCAGCATCATCAAAATATATTCCACCGGGGCCCTCAGAGCCCGCAAGCATTCCGACGCCAAGGAACAACAAGAAAGTCGGCACACCAAGATTGTCGAAAAGCTTCGCAAGAGCGATGCTGACAAGGATGAGAAGCGATCCTGCGAACAGTATGTATTCGACAGAAATCATGTTTTGCCTTTGATCGGCTTGGGCAGATCTCGCGGTGATTTGAAGTCGCCCGTGGCGTTATGGTGTAAGCTCTTCGATCACCTTCCCCGGACTGATAAAGGAGATTCCCTGGCTCGATCGCGCTCCGATCATGAGGCATTCAATGATGGGGGCATTGATAACACGTTCTGCAGACCAGCGAATAATGAAGTTTGCCCCCAGGCCGCCTTCGATCCGCTTCTCGGGAAGGTAGATGTATTTAGTTTCAAGAGGTTGAAGCATCATCGGCGAGTCGAGGAACTGTTTGATCACTTTTCCTTTCGTGTCATAGAAATCTGCGGTGGTGACCTTCACCGCGTTGGTCATGTCGGTGTTGCGAATGATGAGGGTTGCTTCCAGGGAGAACGGGATTCCTCGAGGAGCGGTGAGAATGTTGGAATAGACCGACACATAGACGGTCTGTCCATTCGAGAGTCCTTCGGAATCGAGGCGGGGAGAGGAAGCGAGGAAGAGAGCTGAGAGAAGAAGGAGCAGCAAGACCACGTATATCGTTCGGTGTTTCATACGGATTCATTCCTCCTTTGAGTGGTGAGACGTTCGGATCATTGAGATCGTGAGATAATGCGTACCCAGGTTTTGGCATTGCCCACTCCAGTCGAAAGAGCACCTGAAGCTCCGGAGTGTTCAAGTTTCGAAGAGACATGATGGCATATTGACTTCTTTCGGGCAACCAATCGTGCATACTATCTCTCCGCAATCTACGTCCCAATCAAATGCCATAAAGCAGGGATGGACGAATTTCTGGCGAAATTGCGCGCCCGTTGTGTTCTTTGAAATGTATTGAGCTTCGTTGCGGTCGAATCGCCGGGTTCACCGATTCCTTTGCAATTGCCCGGAACGCAGAGGATCTCCAATTTCCATCGGTTGCCTTGTAAGGCCGTGTACATGGTCTCCGGCAATCAAACCTGAATCCGATGTTTCCTCCTTCACAGCGGGTCGATTGGGTGGTTGATGCACCATCTGAAACTCCACGGTTTAGAATTAACAACCTGCTAGCCCATTCTTCCAGGATTCCGAGTGCGCGAAAGAAGTCGCTTCGGTGAACGCTACTTCTTCGAATTTGTAGAAATGCTTGTGCTCGCAACCCTCGTTTTCATGTCTCCCTCGCCTCATCCCACCACGTCGTTCACCATTGCCGCGTGGAAAATCTGTGCCGAACGCCAACGCCCAAACCCGCCATAGTCGTTCACGCAATTGACCCATTCGTTCAAATACTGTGCCTTCACCTGATCCTTCCTGTCTTCTTCTCCTTTGACTTCTACAATCAGATTCTCACCGTTCTGCAACCTCAACAGAAAATCAGGACGGTATTTGTGGACGGTTCCTTCAAACATGTAGAGAATCTCAAAGCCAAGATGGTCATTCTTGGCCCAAGCCTCGATTCTCTCGTTATGCTCAAGATGAGTTACAACCGCCGCCTCCATTGCGCTGTCATATACGCACAGGTTGATGTGCGATTTTCGCGTCGAATCGGACGGCTTTGTTGTGTACCAAGCATTCATGTCGCCCGTTGAGAGAATGGGTTTTTCTGTAGAGAATACCGGCACAGACTGCTCGGAATTGCTGAACCTGATGGCATCGCTGAGATGTTGAACGAGTGGAGACATGTTCAAGGCAAGCAGGATTCGACGCCTTAGCTCATCCTGATTAAACAGCGGTGGGATTACGTTGATGTTGTCAGACCGAATAAATTCTTCCACAATCTTCACTATCTGGCCGAGCAAGTATTCCTTGTTCCCCTTCCATTCATCGCGCATTTGCTCATAGATATCACGCGAAGCTTCAAAAATTACTTTCTGCAGCCTGAACCTCCGGGCAAGTTCATTTAACTCGATGGTTTCTATTTTGGTGTAGTCCGGTTTTCCCTCTACGACGGGAGCCATCTCGGCAAGAGTCGCCGTGTCATCGGCATTGATTGTCAGAGGCCGAACCTTCGACATATCAAGACTGAGAGTTGGTTTGTACAAATGGTCGATCCGGATGATGTTGGGCCAGCGAATTTCAAAGCGCTTTCTAGTGGGATCTACCTGCACACGACGGTAGTCTTTCGTTGAAGGGGCTGGGCCATCCTGTGACTCGTGCGGCAGGAATGAAAAAGGGACTCCAAAAATGTTGACATATTCGGCGGTAAAGAATCCGGATTTGTCATCGACGTCGTAGGACGTGCGCCTGAGACCGCGGCCCACGACCTGTTCGCACAACAATTGACTGGTAAAGGCACGTAGTCCCATGATATGCGTTACCGTCTTTGCATCCCATCCTTCAGAGAGCATCCCGACAGATATTACATTCTGGATGTCTTGTCCTGGTTTGCCCGGCTTTCCGACCGTATCGACAACTTGTCGTAAGAACTCCGCCTGTTGCTTTTTCGTCATTTTCTTCTGCGGACCATTCTCCTCTTCAGTCGGTTCAGAACTGATTTCAAGAGCGGTATCTTCGTCCACTTGCGCCTCTGCAAACTCAAGAACCTTCGAGTCGATGTGAAGTATTTTGTCTTCCTCACAAAGGTCTTCGATAAGCACTTTTTTCTTTGAGAAGGCGTTGCCCAGTCGGGCCGCCGTCTCCGTACGGTTTGCGACGGTAATCATCACGGGGGGAGTGGGGGCACCTCTTTCTTTCCACGAATTCTTTGTTTCCAGCCAGTCCTTGCCGAGAAGTAAATAGGCGTTCATGACAAGCTTGTGAAGCGGCTCGGTTGGCTTGGCACTCCTGTTCAAATCTTCGCTCACATGTTGATATATGTGGTAGAGTTTGTCTTTGTATGTCACGGAATCTGGGACAGCGTCGGTTCGTATGACGACACGCGGTGTTTTCACCAGTCCCGATTCAATCGCGTCGTTAAGGCCAAAGTCACTGACAATCCAGCTGAAGAGCGACTCTTCTGTAGTCCGTTTACCCGTCGGTGCAAAAGGGGTCGCCGAGAAATCGAAGCAGTTCATGATGCTACGCGCACGATGAATCCGGTCCAATCCACCGATCCATTTTGTGGCTTCTTCGATTTCTTCTTTCTTAACACCCTTTACCTTCGATTCTGCCGGCACTCTCCATGCGTGGTGCGCCTCATCGTTGATGACAACGATATTTCGCCCAGTCGCCAATTCTTCCAGAACCTCACGTGTGTATGCTTCATCGGATTTGGCCCCGCGTTTGTCAACCGACCTTCTTTTGGCGAGCTGCTCGTCGGTTTCCCAGTTCAAGACGTGCCAGTTTCTGACGAGGACCTTGGCCTGGCGAAGCTTCTCCATCATTCCGTTGGGAACGATGCTAAACTCATCATAGATGTTGGCGGGATTGGAGGGATACAACACCTCCAGACGTTTTTTTACTGTGAGACCGGGTGCCACGACAAAGACATATCTCGAATATGGATAGCGTTTCTCACCTCCCACGGCATTGAGAACCTGCCAAGCTACCAGCATTCCCATCACAATTGTTTTACCACTCCCGGTTGCCATTTTGGAACAGACTCGCGCGAAGTCACCACCGTCACCTTTGAGATCGATTCCTGTCTTGGAGGCGGCAGGTGCTTCGGTAAGCCAAATGAGGGTTTCGATTGCTTCAAGCTGGCAGAAGAAAAAGGCTCTGTGAGGTCTTTGATCCTGGTCGTGCCAATGTTCGAGCAATCTCTTTGTGATGCCGGTTGCCCCAGGGTAGTTTTGCTCGCGCCACTCTTTCACGCGAGGGCGAATTTGATTTGGCAGTTCTATCGGAATGAAAATTCCCGGGTCATCGTGGCTTTGGGCGTTGGGAGTCGCAATAACGTATCCCGCTGGCCTTCTGCCTGTAAGCCGCTGAAACCGCTTTTCCTCACGGATATAGCTCCAGTGTTCCTTGGGCTCCTCGTAAGGGGAGTTGATAATGAGTTTGTCGATTTGATTCATGATCGGTAGATATTAGCGTCTTGACTCAGTATTGACACTGTGATGTAATTTTCTATATTACAGGCAGCATTTGGCAAGTAAATCCCTGTGCGTGGGGCTCCGTTCAGCCGAAGGCTGATCCGCCTGTGGCGGAAAGGTTCCTCGTGCTGTTCGCATGCATCAGCATAAATAGCGCGCAGGGTTTTGTCCAGTGCCTCTGAGTAGGCTCGATAGTCCGTTTCAGCGGACGCTGGACTCCAAAAGTGGGTTGGATGTTGGGTCTTCCAGACCCGACCATGGGTTG
>Ga0315286_10000694_pt1 | contig 28912 bp, 29 predicted proteins | sample YL17G10_0_MG_FD_205038 | JGI IMG/M metagenome (GOLD analysis project Ga0315286, IMG submission 205038) | Sediment microbial communities from Yellowstone Lake, YNP, Wyoming, USA - YL17G10_0 | ecosystem: Environmental > Aquatic > Freshwater > Lake > Sediment | place: USA: Wyoming | collected... | reverse complement strand
CTCGCCCCGGACGCGCTTCGACCTGATCATCAACCAATTCGTTCTGGAAGCCATCCGGAAAGGCCGTCTCGTCGTCTACCAAAAGGACTACAACCGCTCCTTCGTCCATATCGGCGACATCGTCCGAGCGATCGAGCTCGCTCTCGAGGCCCGCCTCGCGAGCATCCGCGGCCAGATCTTCAACGTCGGCTCGAACGACGGCAACTATTCCAAGGAAGAACTCGTGGCGCTCATCCGGAAATATGTCCCCGGCCTGACCGTCAAATACAACGATAGGAGCTACCCCGAGGACATGCGCGACATCCGCGTCTCCTTCGATAGAATCGAACGCCGCCTCGGGTTCAAAGCGAAGGTGGGCATTGAGGACGGAATCCGGGAAATGGCCGAGGCCATCCGCTCGGGAAGCCTCATGGATAATGGAGCCACCGGCCGGGGGAACATCCCGGGAGAGTGAAAAGCTCAAACGCGGCCTTAAATCCAGGCCCGGACCATCATCCGACTAGCGCTTATCATAATAAGTCGCATAGAACGACTTAAAATCGGCGCTCCGCTCCTTTATTTTTCGCCACCATGCCTCGTTTTCGACATACCACGTCACCGTCCGCTCGAGTCCGTCCTCGAAGGAGACTTCCGGCCGCCAGCCGAGGGTTCGCAATTTCCGGCAGTCGAGAGCATAGCGGCGGTCGTGGCCGAGTCGGTCCGCAACGAACGTGATCAGCCCGCGGCTTTTTCCGAGGCGTTTGACGATCCGCCTCGCGACGTCGATATTCCGCCGCTCATCGTTCGCCCCGATGTTATACGCTTCGCCGGCCGCGCCGCGCCTCGCGACGAGGTCGACCGCGCGGCAGTTGTCGTCGACAAAAAGCCAGTCCCTGACGTTCATTCCCTTGCCGTAGAGCGGAAGCGGTCTGTCTTCGAAGGCGTGGGTGACGAAGAGCGGAATGAATTTTTCGGGGTATTGATGCGGGCCGTAATTATTCGACGGCCGGACGATCATGACCGGCGACCCGTACGTCACGAAATAGGCATAGGCCAGCCTGTCCGCGCCGGCTTTGCTTGCGGCATACGGCGAGGAGGGCTGGAGAGCGTCGGTTTCCTTGAAAAATCCCTCGTCGCGGCTGCCGTAGACCTCGTCGGTCGAAACGTGGACGAAAAATTCGACATGGGGCGAACGGCGGAGGGCCTCGAGGAGAACGAATGTCCCGAAGACATCGGTCTGGACGAATTCGCCGGCGTCGAGGATCGAGCGGTCGACATGGGTTTCGGCGGCGAAATGGACGACGCCCTGGACATGGCTGAAGATCCCCGCGACAAGGTCCTTGTCGCGGATATCGCCGTGGATGAATTCATGGCGCGCGTCGCAGCCGAGGTCGGCCAGATTGTCCAGGTTTCCGGCATAAGTCAGCTTGTCGAGATTGACGACGCGGATATCAGGATAGCGGCCGAGGAGGTAGTGGACGAAATTGCTCCCGATGAAACCCGCTCCCCCCGTAACGAGGATTGTCTTGCCCTCAAGCCGGCGTTCGGCAGATGCGGCCCGCGTCCGTTTCGCCTTCACCTGCGTCATCTGTCTTTGCGGCGCCAGTCGTAGGGGATATCGTTGCCGTGGGGGTCGAGCCGCTGCTCGTCCGGATGGGTATAGTCATATTTCTCGGTAGGGACGTTGACCACGATCGCCTCTTCCGGGCTGACCCCCATCCAGCCGTGATATACGCCGGCCGGAATGTGGATCAAAATCGGGTTGTGCAAGCCCATGCAAAACTCGTTGATCTCGCGATGCGTCGGCGAATTTTCCCGCCCGTCAAAAAGCGCCACTTTGACCATGCCCGCAACGCAGGCCATATTGTCGGCCTGTTTCTCGTGCTTATGCCAGGCTTTGACGACGCCGGGATAGGTCGTCGTGGCGTAGACCTGGCCGAATTTCTCGAAGGCCTCGTCGTCCGTCCGGAAGATCTCCATCAGCCTTCCCCGCTCGTCCGGAACCACTTTCAACTTCTTTATCTTTACGCCCTGGATCATGGTTTCTCCTACTTGATCCCGATCTCGCTCTTGTCGCCGACCATGAAGCGGAAGACGGCGGGTTTGGCCGGAATCTTGAAAATTTTCACCTCCCGCCCGATGAGGCTCTCGTCGATCCGGCTGCCGATATCCCGGATTTCGCTTCCCTCGAGAACGATGCTGTGCTCGATCTCCGTCCCGATCACGCGGCAGCCCCGGCCTATCGCCGTGAACGGGCCGATGTAGGAATCGGAGATTTCCGAGCCTTCCCCTATGATCGCCGGACCGCGGATGGTGCTGTTTTTGACCGTCACGTTTTTCTCAATAACAACCGCGCCGTTGATCCGCGATTCTTTGTCCACCGTCCCATCACACCTGGCCTTCACGCCCTCCAGAATCAGGCGGTTGGCCTCCAAAATATCCTCGAGCTTCCCCGTGTCCTTCCACCAGCCGGAGACGAGATGCGGCTGGACGTCGAAACCGTGCTCGACCAGATACTGGATGGCATCGGTGATCTCGAGCTCGTTCCGCCACGACGGTTTGATCGCGTTGACCGCCGTAAATATATTTTTATCAAAGAGATAGACGCCGACGAGGGCCAGGTTGCTCTTGGGATCCTTCGGCTTTTCGACCAGCCTCACGACTTTCCCGTCGCGAAGCTCGGCCACGCCGAACATCTGGGGGTTCGGCACCTCGGTGAGGAGAATGAGGGCGTTCGGCCGCTTGGTTTCGAATTCCCGGACGAGCGAGACGATCCCGCTCTTTAAAATATTGTCGCCCAGATACATCACGAACGGCTCGTCCTGAAGGTAGGGCCGGGCGATCTTGACCGCATGGGCCAGGCCGAGGGGAGCTTCCTGCTCGAGGTAGGTCACGTGGACTCCCCAACTTTCGCCGCCGCCCACGGCGGCCTTGATTTCCTCCTTGGTCTCGCCGACGATGATCCCGATCTCGGTGATGCCGGCATCGCGGAGCGCCTCGATCCCATAAAAGAGACAGGGTTTGTTGGCCACGGGGACGAGCTGTTTGGCCTGGGTGAATGTCAGGGGGCGGAGGCGCGTTCCTTTGCCCCCGCTGAGAATCAAGCCTTTCATGGCGATGTCCTTTCCGTCTCCCTTTCCCTCGGGTCTTTCCCGACAAATTTAACACAACGGCCGCGGCGAATCAACGACAGCCGATGGTCTGAAGGCTCAATTCACGTTTGTCAGCGGGTTCCCGAAACTGAAACCAAATAAGGCGGGATTTTCTCCGATAACGGCGGCCGAGAAGATTGAGAAGACGTAATTGTATGTCTCCTCGGGAATTTGATTGATGTATTTTCCCATCAAAGCCCAGAAATTCCGCTCGCGGGGATTGGGCGGCATCGTCCGGATGAGGCTCCGGACCCGCCCCGCGCCCCAGTTATAGGAGGCCATGACCAGCAAACCGGAGGCCTGGGCCTCGGTTTCGTAGAGGTCTCTAATATACGTTGCGGCCGCCGCCGTGGCTTTGGCAACATTATGTCGCTCGTCCTCGGGGTCCGGGCTCCTGGACTTGTAGAGACGCCCGAGCCGAAGCTTGTATTCCGTGGCTGTCGGCGGAATGAACTGCCACATTCCCTTAGCAAAACCGTAGGGAGTCTCCGGGCCGCAGGCATAAGGATCAAAGGCGCTCTCCTGGAGGGCGAGATAGAAGAATTGCGGGGGGAGATTCCTTGCCTTCATTTCCCGGGCGATGAGGGCACCGTATGCGTTCGAACGAGCCCGCTGAACGCAAATCGCCAATGTCTTCGTGGACTGCCATTTCTTGATGTATTTCTTGACTTCCTGGAGGAACCCGGGGGGCGGATTCACCTCGCACTCGCCGAAAAGACTGGCGACACGAAGGATAAGCCTGTCCTCTTCGCCCATCCTCTTGGTGTAGACTCCAAGATCCTTCAATGACCTGTCATAGTCGGTTCTCAACCCGGTCATCTGGAGCTCGAAATCGTTGACTATCTTCAGGTTCCGGACATCCTCCGTTTTCAACAGGGCGTTTTTCAATTGATTGATCTGGAGTTCGAGGACTTTCATCTTGTAAAAAAGCTCGACCGCCAGCCGCTTGTGCTTTTCAATCTTCGAGCGCTGGAAAATGGCAACGCCGCCCGTCACGAGCAACAGGCTGGCGACGATGCCGATGATGACGAAGTATTTGGTCTTCTCCCGTTTTTGAACCCTTTTGAACGCCTGCCGGATGAGCTGGGTTTGAAGGCCGGCGCCGTTCCGGGTGACGCCGCCGAAGTATTGTTGGGCGACTTGCGTAACGGATGATGAGCTCTTGACCTCCGTTTCCTCCTCTTTTGGAGGGCTCTCGAACGTCAGGAACAGCCGCGGCCCCTTCGGCCCGAGCTTAACCCTCACGGGCTTGCTGATCGGGAAACGCTCGATCTTGGTCTCTCCGACCAAGGTCCCATTGGCGCTTTCAAGGTCCCGGATCCACCACCGGTCCTGGCTGTAATAGACCTCGGCATGCATCCGGCTGACCGAGGGATCTTGAATCCGCACTCCGCACGATTCGTCGCGGCCGATGCAGAAGATTTCTTCGAAAACGAGCTCTTTCGAGCGGCCGTCCTCGTCCTCGAAGATCACCTTCAACTTGGGAAACTGGCGAAAGGCGGTCTTCTCTCCTGGCATTCTATAAACGCTCTTCTTTCAAGGCGCGAGCTTCATCGCCGGACGATTCAAGATAAAACCAGAAATTTGTCTTCAAGGATATAGCTCCATTTGAAAAACAAGTCTAGGGAAATGGATATAGAATGTCAAACTCCGGCAAACCTCCAGCAGTTGACAGGGCGGGCGCGGAGGTTTATTATATTCAATCACTTCAAGCCTTTTTATTCGAATTAGGGCGCAAGGAGTCAAAGGCATCATGAAAATCCCTCTTCTGGACCTGAAAGCTCAATACGCCGCGATCAGGGACGAAATCCGGAAAGCCGTCGACGACGTCCTGGAATCCCAGATGTTCATCCTTGGCCCGCACGTCGAAGAGCTTGAAAGGAATATCGCGGCCTACTCCGGCGCCCGGTACGCCGTGGGCGTCTCCTCGGGAACGGACGCGCTCCTCGCCGCGCTCATGGCCCTCGATGTCGGGCCCGGGGACGAGGTCATCACCACGCCCTTCACCTTTTTCGCCACGGCCGGGGTCGTCGCCCGGCTTCATGCCCGACCGGTCTTCGTCGATATCGAGCCCGAGACCTTTAACATCGACTCGGCGCTCATCGAAAACGCCGTCGGGGCGAAAACGAAGGCCATCATCCCCATTCATCTTTTCGGCCAGTGCGCGGATATGGGGCCGATCACGGCCGTCGCGGCAAAGCACGGCCTCGCCGTGATCGAAGACGCCGCCCAGTCGATCGGCGCGGAATACAAAGGCCGGCGGGCCGGGTCCATGAGCCGGATCGGCATTTTTTCCTTCTTCCCCTCCAAAAACCTGGGCGGGATCGGCGAAGGCGGCATGGTCGTGACGAACGATCAGAGCCTTAATGACAAGGTCAAACTCCTCCGCACCCACGGCATGGCCCCGAAATACTACCATGCCCTGGTCGGCGGCAACTTCCGGCTCGATGCCATCCAGGCGGCGGCTTTGAACGTCAAGCTGAAATATCTCGACGGATGGTCGGCCAAAAGACAGCTGAACGCCGCGTATTACGACCGGAAATTCGCTGAAGCCGGCCTCGTCGCCCGAGGATTGATCGCGACGCCTCATGCTGCCTATAAAAAAGGCGGCGACAAAAATCACCATATCTATAATCAATACACCATCCGGGCCAAGGATCGGGATAAGCTTGCCGCGCATCTCAAAGACAGGGCTATCGGTCACGACATCTATTATCCGGTACCGCTCCATCTCCAGGAATGCTTCAAGGATCTCGGCTATCGAAAAGGGGATTTCCCCGTTTCCGAGGAAGCGGCCGGAGCGGTGCTTTCGCTCCCCGTCTATCCGGAGCTAACGCCCGAGCAGCAGGATTATGTCGTCGGCGCGATCGCCGATTTCTACGGATGAAGGAAAAGCGCCGGCGCATATCCGGCTCCGCAAGGACCCGGGGGCATCCGCGACGGGCCGTTGACAGTCCCCTATCGATGCCATAGAATTTTTTCCGCGACCATGAGGGGCAGACAATCCCCATCCGGAGAGGAGAAGCGATGAACATCAGACAAGCGCTTTCGACCGCGATCAGAGAGCGGCGGGCGGTCATCGGGATCATCGGGCTCGGCTATGTGGGACTGCCTCTCGTCCTCCGCTTTGCCGCGGAAGGATTCCGCGTCCTGGGTTTCGATATCGACCCGGAGAAAGTGGACCGGCTGAACCGCGGCCGAAGCTATATCAGACATATCCCCGGGAAAAAAATCCAAGCGCTCAAATCCTCCGGATTATTCGAAGCGACCGCGGATTACGTCCGGCTGGGAGAAGCGGACTGCGTCCTGATCTGCGTCCCGACGCCCCTCGATAAGAACAAAGAACCGGATATGAGCTACATCGAAAGCACATCGGACGAGATCGCCCGGACACTGCGCCGGGGACAGCTCGTTTCCCTCGAAAGCACGACTTATCCGGGCACGACCAGGGAAATCCTCCTGCCCAAGTTCGAGCGGGCCGGCTTCGTCGCCGGGCGGGATTTCTTCCTCGTTTATTCCCCAGAGCGGGAGGACCCGGGCAATCCGAAATACAATACCCAAACCATCCCGAAAATCGTCGGCGGCCTGACCACGGCCTGCCAAGCGCTCGGGAAGACGCTCTATTCCCAGGTCGTGGACCGGGTCATTCCGGCCAGCTCTCCAGAGGTCGCGGAGTTCACCAAAATCTATGAAAACACATTTCGCAGCGTCAACATCGCCCTGGTCAACGAGCTGAAAATCCTGGCCGACAAGATGCATGTCGACATCTGGGAGGTCATCTCTGCCGCCTCGACCAAGCCCTTCGGGTTCATGCCGTTCTATCCCGGCCCCGGGCTCGGCGGCCATTGCATCCCGATCGACCCGTTCTATCTCTCCTGGAAGGCGCGGGAGCTGAACTTCCACGCCCGCTTCATCGAACTCGCCGGAGAGATCAACACGAATATGCCCGAGTATATCATCTCCAGGCTCTCCGACGCCCTCAACCGGCGCGGCCGGTGCCTGAAGAACGCGAAAATCCTGATTCTCGGAATCGCCTATAAAAAAGACATCGACGACATGCGGGAATCACCCGCCTTCGAGATCATCCGCCTTCTCCTCGAGAAGGGAGTGCGGATCTCCTATCATGATCCGCTTGTCCCAAAAATCCCCAGGCTCCGTAAATACCGGCTGAATTTCAGGTCGTCGGCCTTGACGCCGCGCCTGCTCAGGGCCATGGATGCGGCGGTGATCGTCACCGATCATTCCATGTTTGATTACGAGGGAATCGTCCGCGATTCCCGCCTGGTGATCGATACCAGAAACGCCTGCCGGAATGTCAAATTCGGCCTGGGGAAGATCGTCAAGGCTTGAATCTTAGCCTTAGTTGAAATTCGCCCCGCCGAGAAAATCCGTCGTCTTGCCGATATTACCCAGCCCGAACGAGATCTTGTATTGGATTTCCGGCTTTTCGCGGAAATAGTAGATACTGAGGTTGGCCTTGAGGTCGAGGCACTGGTAGTGATAGATCACGTTCACCGCGGTGTAAAGCATTTTTTTCTCGATGATGTTGAAATCCGTTTCGGCCATGATGTCGAGGGACAGGACCGGGATCTTCGCCCCGCCGTAAAAGCTGATCTGGTGGCGGTTGAACCAATCGCTCGGATACCACGGATTCGTGCTTTTAAACCAGCTGACATTGATGAAAACGTTGTCGTTCGGGGAGCGCAGGCTGGCCCCCAGGCGGAGGTTGGAAAAGTCTTTGGTGTAGGTATTGAAGCTCGCCATGCAATCGAAGCTGGCGAATGAACCCGGATAGAAGCGGAGGTAGTTCTGGATCTCCGAAAAACGGGGAACTTCGCCCTTGAAGCGAAGATATCTCATCGGGCTTTCTTCGGGCGCCAGATAATACGCCTGGCTCAGACCCCAGGTCAGGATCTCGCGGGGCGCCTCCCCCCTTTTCAAGAGGATGTGGTTGGTCAGGCCATAGGCGATCTGATGATACCGGAACTGGCCGAAAGGGCTGAGCACTCTATCCCCGTTGAAGAACGGGCTTTCATAGCGATAAACGATTGTCGGCTCGATGACGTGTTTGAGGCGCGGCCGGCCCTGGCTGTCGCTCTGGCCGGCGCCGCCGCTTTTCAAATCCCAGATCCGATAGAAGACGGGCCCGACGAGCTCGACGCTGAGGGCATAATTCCGGGAAAGGACCCCTTGGTCCACGATTGCGCCGTCCGGATTCCGGCTCCGCCAGGAGTATTTCATGAATCCCTCTGTCGAGAAATTCATCGTCAACCAGGGGATCGAGGTGAAGGGCAGGGATAAAACGGGATTCAAGGAAAATTCCTGATTATGCAATTGGGAGTGGGCTCGGTATTGAGTTTGCCAGCCGTACTGCCAGCTGATAAAGGACGAGGAGAAGGAAAAATACAACGGCGAAAAAATCTTCATCTTGAACGAATCGAAATTGACTTCCGGAAGGTAGGTCGTGACGATGGAATCGGCCGCGGCGCCGGTGGCGGAAGGGAAGCTCGTTTCAAATCGCGAAGCCCGGATATTCAGATTGAACGGCGACCAGGACCTGGAGAGATAGACCTGCGAGCTGCGGTTGAATGTCAGGGCCCTCCGGAAATCATTGTCGAACTCACGCAGAAATTGAAATGAATTCTGATAATCCACGTTCGCCACGAAGCTGAATCCGCCCGGAAGGAGCTGGTTGTGATTCCAGCGGACGATGTAGGCGTTTTCCGGACGGGCTTGTCCGGGCTGGTTTCTAAAGAGAAAGTAGTAAAGATTGAGGGCGCCTCCGGTCCCGTGGGAAAAGAGGTAGCGGTACTCGAGCCCCGCTCCCGTCCCTTTCGTCGCGTAATAATCCAAGTTGAAGGTGGCGTCCATATTCCGGGAAATCGCCCAAAAGAAATCCTCGGAAAAGGAAAATCCCTTGACCTGGGAATATCCGATCTGGGGGGTGAGGAATCCCGTGGACCGCTCCTGTCCGAGGGGGTAGCGCATGTAGGGCAGGTAGAAAATCGGAATTCTTTTGACCGAAAAGAGGGCCCCCCACATCTCAACATAGTCGTCTTTCTTGATATTGGCTCTGGAAAACGAGAATTTCCAGCGGGGGACAGGCTGAGTGCAGGAGGTGAACTGGGCCTTGACGAGACGGTAGAGGTTGTCGGCCTTTCGTTCCACCGAACCGGCCTCGTAGAGGACGGACGGCTGGATCCGGCCGAGCGCGTTTTTGAATTTCCCCAGGCCGGTATCCAGGTTGAACAGGATCTGCTCGCAATCGATCACTTCCGAGGGAAGCCGGATCGAGACATGGCCTTCGGCGAAGACGTCTTTTGTTTTGACGTCAACCTGGGCTTTGTCGGCGAAAACGATGAGGTCTTTATAGTGGACTTCGACGTCTTCAAAAGCGAAGATCCGGTCCTCGGTCTTCTCCTGGGTCCGGGCATAGACAGTCAAGTCCCCGCTTGAGGCGACCACCCGCCGCTGAGCCCAGGCTCCCGGCAAAAGACCGCAGAGAAGAATGGCGGCCAGAACGGACTTTTTTGAGAGGAAACCGCGCATATGAGAAATATTACCACAAAACCGGGGAATATGTTTTGACAAGCTCAGCCGGTTTCCTGTAATTTATGACTTTAGAATGAATTACCGGAAATTGGCGGAGATGAGTTCGATCATCCTGATGCTGCCGTCGGCAATCGCGTTCGGCCTTTTTTCCGGCTATTGGCTGGATCGATGGCTGGGGACGCAACCCTGGCTGCTCATCGTTTTCACCTTGCTCGGCGTCGCTTCCGGGCTTCTCAGCCTGATCAGGGGAATCGCCAAATTGACCCGGGGCAATCCGGACCTGGAATAATCCCGGAGCGGTCCCGGAACACCCGAGAATGAAAGGAAACGGCCATGCCCGTTGACCCGATCGAGGAAAAAATTCTCAATCGGATTCCTTGGGCCGTCCTGATCACGGCGGCCGTCGTCGGAATCCTCGCCGGCGTTGTTTTCGATCCTCTCTCCGGCCTGATCTTTTTCGCCGGGGGGGCCCTCGCCGCCCTGGGATTCATCTGGCTCAAACGCTCGCTTTCGAGGGTCCTCCTCCAGGGGAAGGCTCGGGCCCTGCGTTCCGGAATCCTCCTTTACGCCGCTCGGTTCGCCTTGCTTCTGGGCGCTTTTTTGCTTATAATCCTTCTTTATCCGAAAAAGATTTTGGCGTTCGCCGCGGGCTTTTCGACGGTCATTCCCGTCTTTTTAGTCGAAGCCGCCGCGGCCCTCGCCCGCATGAAAAAATGGAAGGACTAGAACACAGCTTAGCCATCGTCGAGTTCTTCAACAAGATCTTCGGCAAGCCCTTGGCCACGCTTCTCGGCCTAGCCGGCATTCGGGTCAAGGATCCGAGCCGGTGCATTCCCGATTATATCGTGATGAGCCTCGTCGTCGTCGTCGTCCTGGCGGTCTTGCTCGGCCTGGCCGCGCGGAAACGGCGCCTTGTTCCGGGCAAGCTGCAGAGCGCCCTGGAGCTGATCATCGGATTTTTCGAGAACCTGCTCGTTGATATCATCGGACCCGAAGGAAAAAAATTCCTGCCGATGATCGGGACTGTCGGACTGTTCGTTTTCTTCTCGAACGTCCTCGGGCTCGTTCCCGGATTCATGTCGCCGACGAGCAAGCTCAATGTGACTATCGGGTGCGCCCTGACGGTCTTCGTCTATTATCACTTCCAGGGGATGAAGGCCCAGGGCGTGATCAAATATCTCAAACACTTTGCCGGGCCGATTCCCTTCCTCGCGCCGCTGATGGTCCCGATCGAGCTCATCAGTCATTTTTCGCGGCCCGTCTCCCTGTCGATCCGGCTCTTCAGCAATATCTTCGCCGAGGAGATGTTGATCGTGGTCATGGCCTCGATCATTTCGTATCTTCTCCCCCTGCCCTTCATGGCCCTTTCCCTCTTCACCGGATTCCTCCAGGCGTTCGTTTTCGTCCTGTTGGCCTGCATATACCTCTCCGGGGCCGTCGCCCACGAGGAAGAACATGCTTAAACCTCATGAAAGGAGTTCATGGATGAATAAAAATCTCAAATCCTTAGGTCTCCTCCTCTTCTTCGCGTTCATCGCCGCCGCTCCGCTCCTGGCCCAGGAAGCAACCGTGTCCGAATCCAAGGCCTCTCTCTTCAGGCTCTCGCTCATCGTCGCCGGCGGGATCATCACCCTGGCCGTGGCCGCGGGCGCGTTTTGCCAAGCGAAGGCGATCAGCAGCGCCTGCGAGGGTATTTCCCGTAATCCAGCCTCCGCGCCCACCATCCGCTTTCTCCTCCTCCTGGGGCTGATCCTGATCGAAACCCTGGTCATCTATGCCCTCCTCGTCACGATCATCATTCTCATGGTCAAGTGGGGCGCCTACGCCTAATCATCCTCTCGAAAAAAGGAAGAAAGCCTCGGCCCCCGGTGGTTGAGGATATTGACGAGGAACGATGGCTGCAACCATTTTCCGCATTCTCGGCGCAACCTTCAAAAGGTTCAACGACGACAAGTGCTTCAACCATTCGATCATCATTTCCTATTTCGCCCTGATGTGCGCCGTGCCGCTCGTGGCCCTCTTCGCTTTCGCTACGACCAAGATCCTGGGCAGCTCGGAGCTCGCGGTCCGGAGTCTCAACATCTTCACCGAAGACTTCTTCGCCCGGTACGACCCCTCGTTCTTTAAAAAACTGGGCGATATCTCCAAAAACATTGCCAACCTGGGCTGGTTCGGCCTCGTCGGGTCGTTCGTCGCCGGCAGCTTCCTCTTCTCCAACCTGATTTATGCCGTCAACCACATCTTCAAGTCCCACCGTCAAAAATCCTTTTTCTACAACCGCATGATGGAATACATCATCATGTTCATCATCGGGATCATCCTCTTTTTTTCGCTGTCGATCACGGCCGTCTGGACGGCCCTTCATCGGGCGATCAATGAGACAACCCTCGTCCGGAAATACCTGAACCCGGCGGTGATGCAGGTCGTCGACAACGCCCTCATCCAGTACCTGATTCCCTTCACCCTGGGCTTCCTGGTGCTGTTCGTCATGTACAAATTCCTCCCTGAAATGAAAGTCAGGACTAAGGCGGCAGTCATGGCGGCGGTCGTGGGTTCGATTCTCTGGGAGATTTTCAAGCGGATTTTCGTCATCTACGTCGCCCACTTTTCGGCGGTCGGGATCGTCCTGTCCAAGCTTGTCCAGGGGACGCTGACTTCGATCATTTTCTTCCTTCTCTGGCTCTCGTCCTCTCTGGCCATACTTCTCTGGGGCGCGGAGCTGGCCGCGGTGCTCAATGAGCGCAAAGCCGGCGTTTGAGGGGGAGCATATGAAACTGACCGTCAAGGAACTGGCCGCCAGACTCGACTGTCCCTATGAAGGCGATGGAGACGCCGTCGTGACGGGCGTGGCCGCGCTTGAAGCGGCGGAATCGGGAGATCTCGTCTTTCTTGCCGCGCCGAAGTTCCGGGCGCTGCTCGAAAAAACGAGAGCTTCCGCGGCCATCCTCCCGCCCGGCGAGCCGCTGCCGGGAATCCCGGTCCTGCGGGCGGCTGATCCGCAGCGGGCCTTTGTCCGGGCGACCCACTTTTTTTATCAACCGTATCGGCCGGAGCCGGGCCTTCATCCGACGGCCGTCGTTTCGCCTTCGGCCCGAATCGGAAAAAATGTCTCGATCGGGGCTCTGAGCGTTGTCGGCGACGGAGCCGATATCGGCGAGAACAGCGTGATATTCCCCCAGGTGGCGATCTACCCCCGGGTCAAGATCGGTCAGGGTACCGTCATCCATTCCAACGCGGCCATCCGTGAGAATGTCCGGATCGGAAGCCGCGTCGTCATCCACAACGGGGTCGTCATCGGCGCCGACGGATTCGGTTATCTCAAGGCCGAAGACGGCGGCCACATCAAAATCCCCCAGAAAGGGATCGTGGTCATCGAGGACGATGTCGAGATCGGAGCCAACACGACCATCGACCGCGCGGCTCTCGGGGAAACCATCGTTCGGAGGGGGACGAAGCTCGATAATCTCGTGATGGTCGCCCATAACGTCGAAATCGGCGAAAACGCCATCGTCGCGGCCCAGTCCGGAATCGCGGGGAGCGCGAAAATCGGACGAAACGTCATTTGCGGCGGCCAAGTCGGGATCACAGACCATGCGATCATCGGTGAAAACGCCATTATCGCCGCTCAAACCGGCGTGACGGGCAATCTCCCGCCCGGAGCCTTTGTCGCCGGCTGCCCCCACCTCGATATCCGAGTCTGGCGGAAATTCTGGGCGTTGGCCCCGCAGATGTACGACATCGTGAAGGATTTCAAGCGCCTGCGGGCGCGGCTCGATGGCCGGGAAAAGACCTAAGCTCGAATCAGCTTTATCTCTGAACCACTCTTCCGACGCGCGGAATTCCCAGTCTCTATCGGCTCGCTAAATACTCGTCCACGCCGAGGGCGGCCCGAACCCCGGTCCCGACGGCCGTCGAAACCTGATGCGAGGCGCCGCCGATGACATCTCCCGCGGCGAAAATGCCCGGGGCGGACGTTTCCATGCGTTCGTTGACCACGATCTCGCCCCATTTGTTGAGCTGAACCAGGCCCCAGACGATATCGTTGATGGGGATCATGCCGACCGAAATAAATAATCCCTCGACCCCGACCGTGGACTGCGTTCCAGCCTTGACATCGCGGAGGATCAGGCCCTCGACATTGTCCCGGCCGAGGATCTCTTCCGCCACCGCGTTCCAATGAATCCGGATTTTCGCGTTGGCCAAGACCCGCTCCTGCAGAATCTTGGTCCCGCGGAACTTGTCCCGGCGATGGATCAGATGGACGGTTCGGGCGAACTTGGACAGAAATTCCGCTTCCATCAGGGCCGTATCCCCGCCTCCGACGACGGCGATCTCGCGTTCCCGGAAAAACGGTCCGTCGCAGGTGGCGCAGTAGGATACGCCGCGACCGATCAGCCTGTCCTCGTTCGGGAGGCCCAGGCGGCGGTAATTCGAGCCCGTGGCGATGATGATCGCCCGCGTCCGATAAAAAGCCCCGGCGCCGCGAACGACCCAGTCCTTGCCCTCGCTCTCGACCATCCGGACTTCATCGGTCACAATCTCGGCGCCGAACTTGACCGCCTGTTTGCGGAAATTCTCCATCAGGTCAAAAGGAGCGATCCCGTCGGGGAATCCGGGATAGTTTTCAATCCAATCCGTGAGCAAAATCTGCCCGCCCGGAATGCCCTTTTCGAGAACGAGCGTCTTCAGCCGGGCGCGGCCCGTGTAGAGAGCGGCGGACAGACCGGCCGGCCCGGCGCCGATAATGACAACGTCAAAACTTTCGTTCATGCCTGAATCCGTTTCCTTTGAACATCTGAGGCCAACAACGCCTCGGCCGGCGATTTTCCGGGACGCGGGATGGCGGCCATGGTCCTCCCGGGTTTCTCCGCTGTCAGAAATGTTTCGAAATCGCGGCGATGATCTTGTCCTTCGGAAGGGCGCCGACGATCGTTTCCTTGAGCTCGCCTCCCTTGAACAACAGGAGCGTCGGGATCCCCCGAATGCCGTATCTCGAAGGAACCTTCGGGTTTTGATCGACGTCCATTTTGCACACCTTCAGCTTGTCCTTATATTCCACGGCGATTTCTTCAACATAAGGAGCGATCATCCGGCAGGGAACGCACCAGGCGGCCCAGAAATCGACGAGCGCGGGGGGCGGAGATTTCAACACTTCTTCGTCGAAGTTGAGGTCGGTGACATCGAGTATGTTTTCAGCCATGGCGGCCTCCTCTTTTGAATTTCAGCGCGTTTTCATAGAGCCGGACATATATCGCTGCGCCCGAATCCCAGGTTTTCTCGTCGGTACCGTTGGGAGTGACCCAAAAAGCGTCCCGGCGCCGGGCCAGGGTTTGGGCCGTTTCGGCCAGGCCGCTCGCTTTGGCGAAGGGCAGCGATTCGGGCGAGACATACAGGACGCGCATGGAGTGATCCATTTTTGAGCATTCATTATATTTTCCGCTTGAGCAAAGGTCAATCGAAAGCGCGATTGAGGCACGTGGTATGACGCCCTGAATCGATTCAAATCGCAAATTTTTATCTATTCTCAATTGGTTCGAGCACGGGAAGCGCGAAGCGACCATGGAGGGTTTAGCCTTTCCGAGTCGTTTTTTGAAGGAAACGGGCGTGCCGACGGCTACCTTATTAATTCGGAGCGAAGGGCATGCCCCGGCGGAACCCATCCGAGGGCGAGACCGGGCACAACACAGAGATATTTCCAGGGCCCCTATTTATTGACATTAAACCTCCCAACCCTCCTTCGGCAATGAAGGAGGGCCCGGGAAGTTGCCAGCGTCTCTGCTGAGGTCGGAGGGCGAGCTGGTTTTTTCTTAAACTAGAGCGAGGGGTGAAGGGGTCGGAGGCCATGAGGAGGCGAGCGAGCACGGACTCCCGGCTCTGAGCCGAGAGGAGCGAGCCGACGACCGAGCCGGTTTCATCGCCGGGGAAACCGGCGTGCCGGCGGCCCTTTACCCCGAGCTCTCCCTGAGCTCATCCTCCCCACCCCAGCTTTTCCCGAAGAAGGTCGAAATAGCCCCGTTTGGGCGACGAGACGAGCCTGAGTTCGCAGTTCGCTCTTCGAACCTCGACCATGTCGTTTTTCGCCATGGGCCCGCCCCGCTGGCCGTCAAGAGTCAGATAGACTTCCTCCTCGGACGCCAGGAGCTGGATGCGAATCCGAGACTCCGACGAAATCACCGTAGGACGAAAGGTCAGGGTGTGAGGACAAATGGGAGTCAAAAGAACGGCCGGAATCAACGGTTGAAGAATCGGCCCGCCCGCGGACAGGGAATATGCGGTCGAACCCGTCGGCGTGGCGATGATCAAGCCGTCCGCGCGCATGGTCTCGACCTCCCGATCGTCAATCCAGATTTTGAACTGGATCATCCGGGCCACGGCGCCTTTATTGATGACCACGTCGTTGAGGCAAAAATCGATCTTCCCCTTGAACTCAGACTGGAGAAGCATCCGCGGGCTGATGATGTTGATGTCTTCAGCGAGAAGGGTGTCCAAGGTCAGGATCATTTCCTGAAGCGGGACTTCGGTCAGGAATCCGAGGTTGCCGAGATTGACGCCCATCACCGGCACGTCGCGACAAGCGGCGAGATGGGCGATGCTGAGGAGGGTGCCGTCGCCCCCGAGGACGATGATCAGGTCCGTCTCCTCGGCGATGACGCTCCGCGGAACGCCGCCGGTCTTGCCGAGCTTAGCCGCGGCGACATCTTCCATGAGGCAGGCGAGGCCGCGGCTTTCGAGATAGGCTTCGAGTTCGGTTAAGATGCTTTCGATCCTGGGCGCATGAGGTTTGATGACGATGCCGACTTTCTTAATCGTTCTCATCCCGTGTGACCTCCTCAATCCATTTTAGCACGGTCTCGCGGGGCGGGTGGATGGGGGCTTCCACCCAGAGCCCGAAAAACTCCCGGTTTCCTTTCCGGCCGCGCGTCGAACACCGGGCGAAACCCCGCAGAGACAAGCCCATCGCCGCGGCTCCTTCGGCGATTTTCCGCAGGACCCCGGCGTGAAGCGCGGGATCGCGGACGACTCCTCTTTTCCCGGCCCGGCCTCGTTCCGCCTCGAACTGGGGCTTGAGAAGGGAAAGGAGAAGGCCGCCCGGACAGAGCACCTCGCGTAGGGCGGGGAAGATCTTCAGAACCGAGATGAACGAGACATCCATAACGATGATCCGCGGAAGCTCGGCGAAATCGGCGCCCTCCACATACCGGGCGTTCTTTTCGATAAGGATGACCCGCGGGTTCCGGCGGAGTTTGGGATCGATCTGGCGGACATCGACATCGACGGCATAAACCCGGGCCGCTCCCCGCTGAAGCAGGCAATCCGTGAACCCGCCGGTCGAGACGCCGACGTCGGCGCAAACTTCGTCCTTCACCTCGATTTGGAAGATATCGAGCGCTTCCTCGAGCTTGAGTCCGCCGCGGCCGACGTAGGGAAGCCGCCGAGCCAGGGCAAGGGATTGATCGCGGTCGATCAATTGACCTGGCTTGGAAAGATTCCGGCTTTCGCTTGAAACCAGGCCGGCCATGATCATCGCCTGCGCTTTCCGCTGGGTTTCGGCCAGCCCGCGCTCGACAAGAACCTTGTCCAATCGGTCTTTTTTCACGTCGAAACGCAAAATTCCCTGATTTGGGCCGCCAACCCGTCCGCGTCGAGGCCCAACATCCGCCTGAGCTGCGGCACTTTCCCGACAGGGTAGATATCGAGGGGCAGGCCGATGGCTTTGAAGCGGATATCGAAGATGCCCTCCCGATCGAGAAACTCGCGGACGGCGCCGCCGAAGCCCCCGGCGATGACGGCTTCCTCGACCGTGATCACCGTCCTCCCTTTCCCGGCGAAACGGCGGATCATCTCCTCGTCCAGGGGCTTGGCGAACTTGGCGTCGGCGACGGCAAACCGCAGCCCTTCAGCCTCGAGCTTCCTGGCCGCCTCCAAGGCGGGGTAGACCATTGTTCCGTAAGCGAGGATGAGATCCGGCCCGTCTTTCAAAAGTTCGCTTTTTCCGAGCGGAATGTCTTTGAATTCCGCATCCATGGAGACTCCGACCGCCCCGCCCTTGGGAAAACGGATGGCCACGGGATGGCCATAGCCCAGGGCCGCCTTCAGCATATGCTGAAAGTCGTTTTCGTCCCGAGGCGCCATGAGGATCATTCGGGGCATATGCCGGAGAAAGGCGATATCATTGATGCCCTGGTGCGTCGGCCCGTCATCGGGGACGATTCCTGCACGGTCCAAGGCGAAGACGACCGGCAGGTCCTGGAGACAGACGTCATGATAGACCTGGTCGTAGGCCCTCTGAAGGAAAGTTGAGTAAATGGCGCAGACCGGTTTAAAACCGCTGAGCGCCAGGCCCGCGGCGAAGTTCACGGCATGTTGTTCGGCGATGCCGACGTCGAAAAATTGTTCGGGGAATCTCCGGGCAAAGTGGAGCAGCCCTGTCCCTTCCATCATGGCCGCCGTAATGGCGATGACCTTTGCATCCTGTTCCGCGATCTTTTCCATGGTCTGGCCGAAGATCGAGGAAAACGGTGTCTTCCCGTTCGGAGCGGACGGTTCGCCCGTCCGGACGTCGAACGGCGAAGCTCCGTGAAAATGATCCGGATTGTCCTGGGCCGGCGCGAAACCGAACCCTTTCCGCGTCACGCAATGGATCAGGACCGGACCGTCCTTGCGGGACTTGGCTTCCTTGAAAACTTCGATGAGCGAGCCAATGCTGTGGCCCTGAACGGGTCCGATATAACGCAATCCCAGTTCCTCGAAAACCAGTCCCGGGAAAAAAGTCTTTTTGACCAGCTCTTCGACGGCCCGGCCGGCCTTGATGATCGGCCAGCCCAGCGTCGGGATGGACTTCAGGATCGACTTCGCGTGATCCTTGATCCGGAGGTAGTGCTGGCCGGAAGCCAAATAAGAAAGATACTTGGACAGCGCCCCGACGCTGGGAGAAATCGACATCTCGTTGTCGTTGAGAATAATGATCATCTTTTCCCGGAGATGGCCGATCTGATTCAGGGCTTCCCAGGACATGCCGCCGGTCAAGCCCCCGTCGCCGACCACGGCGATCACCTCGTGCGTCTCTTTTTTCTTTCCCCGGGCGACGGCCAAGCCCAGGGCCGCGGAGAGCGCGGTCGAAGCGTGTCCCGTGTTGTAGACATCGTAGGCGCTCTCCTCGCGGGACGGAAACCCGAGGAGGCCGCCAAATTGGCGCAATTCCCGGAATTTCTCGCGGCGTCCCGTGAGAATCTTATGGGTATAGACCTGGTGTCCGACGTCCCAAATGATCTTGTCGCGGGGCGCGTCGAAGACAGAGTGCAGGGCGATCGTCAGTTCCACAACGCCCAGGTTTGCCGAGAGGTGTCCTCCGTTTTTGGAGACCACTTCGAGAATATACGCCCGGATTTCGTTAGCCAGTCCGGCGAGGTCCTCGAGAGAAAGCTTCTTGAGGTCCTCCGGGCTCGATATCTTTTCTAAGAATCTATGCATTTCCGTTTCCACCCCACCTATTCATCGCTGAAGACAGGAAGTCGAAAAGACGTTCCTCGAACATGAGCGCTCTCTCGGCGATCCGTCTTCGGCGGCCAAGGTTCGAACCTCTTTCAAAAAGGCAGCTCGTCCGCGCCGTCGTCCGTTTTCTTCTTGCCGCTCCGCGCCCGGAGCTTTCGCTCGCCACCCTCTCGAGGAGGGTCCTCGTCGCTTTCCTCGACGTCAACCTCGCCAGGTTTTTCCTCGTCGTCCAAGCTGAACGGCTCGCGGCGGACATTCCCCTTCTCATCTTTAATCAGGAGCTCGACTCTTTTTTCCGCTTTTTCCAGCTCGGCCCGCAGATAGCGGGCCAGGCGGACTCCTTTTTCAAAAAGCCCCAGGGATTCGGTCAGGCTGAGGCCGCCCGTTTCAAGTTTTTCGACGGCCTGCTCGAGTTCTGCCAGCGCTTTTTCGAAATTCAAATCTTTGTCTTTCATGATGATCGTCATTCCTCCTCGATCGCCCGGGATTCGATCGCTTTTTCCGGATCGATCTCTTGAACACAACAGCGGAATTCGCCGCGATAAAAAGAGACGACGAGGTCGTCGCCTTTTCGGACCGGGCCGATATTCATGACCGCTTTCCGGCCGTCTCCCGACCAGCACAGCGCGTATCCTTTTTTGAGGATATTGAGGGGGCTCCGGCTGTGGAGTTCGGCCGAGAGTTTTTCCCACGCCGCCCGCCTGTCGCGGAGGCCGGCGCGGAAGCCCCCGAAGATCTTTTCCTCATAAAGAGCGGTCCTGGCCCGGACGTTCCCGAGCGTATTCCTGAAGCTCCCGCCGATTTTCTCCCCAAGCAGTCTCGTCCGGGCCCGCCATTCGGCGATTTTCCGGCGCTCTTCCCGGACGACCTCCCAGGCCCGCGCTTCGAGGTCGTCGATCCGCTGGGCGAGGCTGAGCAGCCGGACTTCGAAGTTCTGAAAAATCCGGTGCTGGGCCAGGCCCGTCACATCGTTCTTCAGCGATTCGAGGGAGAATTTCATGCCCTGGAGCGAGCTTCGCTCAAGATGATCGATGCGCTGGGCGAAGGATTCCTCTTTTTCTATGACCATCTCGGCGGCCGCCGTCGGCGTCGACGCCCGGATGTCCGCGACGAAATCGGCGATGGTGAAATCGACCTCGTGCCCGACCGCGGAGATGACCGGAACCGGAGAGCGAAAAATCGCCCGCGCGACTTTTTCCTCGTTGAACGCCCACAGGTCTTCGATCGAACCTCCGCCCCGGCCGACAATGATCGCGTCGAGGCCGGGAAGGCCCGCCAGGTAGTCAAGGCCCTCGACAATCTGGCCCGCCGCGCCTTCGCCCTGAACCCGGGCCGGATAGATCAGGATGTGAAGCTTGGCGAACCGCCGTTCGAGCGTCCGGAGGATATCGACGATCGCCGCGCCTTTCGGCGACGTGACGATCCCGATCTTTTTCGGCAAAAGAGGAAGCTTCTTTTTCCGCTGAGGGTCGAAGAGCCCCTCAGCCCGGAGCTTGTCCTTCAGTTGTTCGAAGGCCAGCTGAAGCGCTCCCTTGCCCTTGGGCTCGGCCAGGTCGACGATCAGCTGATAATCTCCGCGGGGCTCGTAAACGCTGATCCGGCCGCGGCAGATAAGTTGAAGCCCGTCTTTGATCTCAAACTTCACCTTGCTCGCCTCGCCGCGGAACATCGCCGCCTTGAGCGCGGCCGATTTGTCTTTGAGGGTGAAATACCAGTGGCCGGAGGAATGGCGGTGAAAATTGGAAATTTCGCCCTCGATCCAGACCTGGGGAAAACTCATTTCGAGCCGGGTCCGGACAAGGCCCGTGATCTCGCTGACCGTGTAGATCTTGTCCGGCTGGGCCGGCCTCTCACTCTTCACCGTTGTCCTCGGTTTCCGTGATGATGTTCCGGACGATCGAGATCGCGCGGCCGGTGTCCGCGGCGATTTCAATGAAAACCGCGGATAGGACCAGACGCCCCTTTTCCGGCTCGAATCGCTGCGGCCGCCCCGAAAGGAATTTAAGAATCGCCTGCTCGCGGCGGATGCCGATGACCGAGTCCCAGGCGCCGGCCATGCCGATGTCGGTGATAAACGCCGTACCGCCCGGCAGAATGCGCTCGTCGGCCGTCGGGACGTGGGTGTGGGTTCCGATGACGGCCGACGTCCGGCCGTCGAGATACCAGCCCAGGGCCTGTTTTTCCGAAGTGGCCTCGGCGTGGAAATCGACGATGATGACGGCCGTTTCCTTTTTCAGCCGCTCGATCTCGGCATCGGCGGTGCGGAACGGGCAATCCAAAGCCTCCATGAAAACGCGGCCCTGGAGGTTCAGGACCGCGATTTTCCGGCCCTTGGCGTCCGATCCGAGAAAGACGCCTTTTCCGGGATTTTGGGGCGGATAATTCGCCGGCCGGAGGAGCCGCGGCTCCCGGTCCAGGTAAGGAAGCGCTTCCTTTTTGTCCCAGACATGGTTGCCCGAGGTCAGAACATCGACCTCGGTCAGCAAGTCGTTCCCGATCTCCTCCGTAATTCCCGAGCCGCCGGCCGCATTCTCGCCGTTGGCGATGACGAATGACGGCCGATATCTGTTTCGCAGTCGGGGGAGACATCGACGCAACGCCGTCCGGCCCGGGCGGCCGATCATGTCTCCGATGAAGAGGACGCCGATGTTATCGAGCATATTCCACGGCCCTCATTTCGCGGATGACGGTCACTTTGATCTGTCCCGGGTAATCGAGTTCATTCTTGATCTTGATCGCGATATCCTTGGCGATCAGGGCCGCTTTTTCGTCCGAGACTTTCCCCGCCTCGACCATGATCCGGATCTCGCGTCCGGCTTGCAGGGCGAACGCTTTGCTCACGCCTTCGAACGACTTGGCCAGCCCCTCGAGCTTCTCCAGCCTTTTGACATAGGTTTCGAGGAGCTCCCGCCGGGCGCCGGGCCTGGCCGCCGAGAGGGTGTCCGCGGACTGGACGAGCACGGCTTCGATCGACGGGAAATCCACGTCCCGGTGATGGCTGGCGATCGCTTGGACCACGGCTTCGGACTCGCCGTATTTCCGGCAGAGCTCGACCGACAGCTCGGTGTGGGTGCCTTCGACCTCCTTGTCCACGGCCTTGCCGATGTCGTGGAGAAGTCCGGCCCGGAGGGCGACTTGGGTGTTGAGGCCCAATTCGTTGGCCATCGCCGCGGCCAGGAAAGCCACTTCCTTGGAATGCTGTAAAACGTTCTGGCCATAGCTCGTCCGAAAGCGAAGCCTTCCGAGGAGCTTGATCAGCTCCGGATGGAGGTTTTGGACGCGGAGCTCGTAGGCGACTGATTCGCCCTCCTGCCGGATTTTTTCCTCAAGCTCGGCCTTGACGTTTTCGACGATGTCCTCGATCCGGGCCGGATGGATCCGGCCGTCGACGACCAGCTTCTGGATCGCCAGGCGGGCTGTTTCGCGGCGAATCGGGTCAAAGCTCGATAGAATGACCGCTTCGGGAGTATCGTCGACGATGATGTCGACCCCGGTGGCCAATTCCAGGGCCCGAATATTCCGACCTTCGCGACCGATGATCCGACCTTTCATGTCATCGGAAGGGAGGTCCACGACCGAGACCGTCGTTTCGACGACGTGCTCCGCGGCCGAGCGCTGGATGGCCGAGCTGATGATTTCGCCGGCGAGCTGGCGGCTGCGGGACCGGGTATCCTCTTCGACCCGGCGGACGACCTGGACGGCTTCCAGGCGGGCTTCGTCTTCGATTTTCTTGATGAGCTGGCTCTTGGCGTCCTCCTGGCTCAGTCCGGCGACGCGCTCGAGCTCTTCCGTCTGTTTCTTGATTAGGGCGTTCGCCTTTTCCTCCTGGAGGTCGACCTCCTTTTCACGTTGCGCGATCCGGCGTTCCTTGCCCGCGATTTCGCGCTCCCGCCGGTCGACGCCCTGGATTTTCCGCTCGACGTTCTCTTCTTTGTGGATCAGGTGCCGTTCCGTCTCGTTGATTTTTCGCCGCTTCTCGCGGGTCTGGAATTCGAACTCCTGATCGGCCGAGGCGAGCTTGTCCTTGGCCTGTTGCTGGGCGTCCTTCGTGATCTTTTCCGCCTGACCCTTGGCCTTCTCGACGAGGTCCTTGGCTTCCCGCCCGGCGTGGAGCAGGGACCGGGTTCCGCTGTTCTTCTTGATCAGAATAAAAAGAATCACTCCGGCCAGAATAAGAAGAACGGCAAGGCCTGCGTAATAGACGATGTTCATCATACGGCACCTCCTGCCGAGGCAAGGGCGAGGGCGGACGAGGCGAACCGGGAGATGGCTAAGGAATCAACTGCCCAGCGGCTTTCTCTATGGAGAGGGTTGGCGTTCGTTGGGAATTATGTTGCCGTTTTTTCGATGTTGGCGTACTCATGGTCATCACGCGACAGTTGTTTCTCCAAATTTTCCATCTCGGTTTCCATCTGGCCGATGGATTCGTCCAGTTGATCCAGCTTCTTCTGCGATAAAAAAAATTCGTCGGCGATATTCAAGGCCGCCAGGACGGCAATCTTGAGGGTGTCCGTCGATTTCGATTTCACCGCGATTTCCTGCATCTTTTGATCAACGTATGACGTCAAATGGCCGATGTACTTCTCGTCCTCTTCACCTTTGACTCTTATTTTATAAGTCCGTCCAAATATTTCGATATCGATGATTTTATCGATCATAACCCCAGCTTGTCGATCTGGCCGATCACGGCCTCGATTCTGGTCTTGATGAGTTCCCTTTCATTTTCGTACCTTTTCAGGTCTTCGTCAAGCTTTCCGGCCTTGCGGGCCAGCTCTTCCATGTCCTTCTTCTCGACCCGCAATTCCTTGATCTGCGCCTTGAGTTTGTCGTTTTCGGCGGTGAGCTTGTTGACATATTCGATGATGTGGCTGATTTTACCTTCCAGGATTTTCATCCGGTCGAGTTCGGTGGTCATGAGGGCCCTCCTTCTCTGAGGTGGATTTTAAAGGCGGCCTTGAGGTTTTTCAGGATCTTCTGCTCGGCTTTGGCGACATCCTCGGCCGTCAGCGTGGCCTTCGCGTTTCGATACACAAAGCGGAGGGACAGGCTCTTTTTGTCTTTGGGAATGTTGTCCCCGGCATAATGGTCGATGACGCAGAACTCCTCGAGATACGGCGCCGCCATTTTCTCTATGGCCACCCGGATATCCTGATAGGCGACCTCCCGGTCCGCGAGAAACGACAGGTCGCGGACGACGCTCGGGAACCGCGGAAGCGGCGCGACTTCAAAGGCCCGCGGCTGTTTGGCAAAGAGAAGCGCAAGATTCAACTCGGCGGCGTAGACCGGCCCTTTGACCGAGGTGAAATCGAGAATCGGCTGGACGACGCGCCCGAGATGCCCGACCGTCTCCCCTTTATACAGGACGGCGAGGGCGAATCCTTCCTCAAAAAACGGGTGCCGCCTCTCCTCGAACGCATAGGACGTGTATCGAAGGCTCTCCAAAACGGATTCGAGTGCTCCCTTGAGATGGAAAAAATTCGTCGCGGACTGTTTGGAGCGCCAGTGGGGCGGAGCCAGGGGGCCCGTCGTTAAAAGTCCGAGGCGAAGCCCTTCGGCGGCGGCATTGTCCTGCCAAAAATAGACGTTGCCGACCTCAAAGATGTGAACTCCTTCGATCCCCCGGTTCCTGTTCCGGGCGGTGTTTTCCAGGAGTCCCGAGAGAATGGTCGTCCGCAGCAGCGAGGCCCGGCTCGAAATCGGATTGCGGATTTCGATCGGGCTGTTTCCGGACTGAAAAACGGCTTCCGCTTCGGGCTCGGCAAAACTCAGATTAATGACTTCGTCGAATCCGTAATGAAACAACTGCTGGCCAAGCTTGTCCAGGCAGTCCCGATCCGAGGGGACGGGCTCCACGGCTTCGAACGGCGGGACAACGACCGGGATTTTGTCATAGCCGTAAAACCGGGCGACGTCTTCGATCAGATCGGCTTCCCGCTCGATATCCACGCGGAATGACGGCACTTGGACATGCCAGAAACCGCCCGGATGCGCCTTGAGGGCGAAACCGAGGTCCCCGAGCGTTTTTTCGACGAAGGCGTCGTCGACGTCAACGCCCAGAAGGTCGGCGATTCGCCGGCTTCTGAGGACGACCTCCCTGACTTTGCGCGGCTTGGGGTAAATATCGATCAGGCCTTTCGTCGCTTTCCCCCCGAACTGGGCCAGGAGCGACGCGGCGATGAGCGCGGCTTGAGGGGCGATGGCGATGTCCGCGCCGCGCTCGTATCTGTAGGAGGCGTCGGTCTGAACCTCGAGCGCTTTGCGCGTCTTGCGTATGGATACGGGGTCGAAACAGGCGCTTTCGATAAAGACATCCCGGGTCGATTCGGTGACGGAAGACGCTTCGCCGCCGATCACGCCGGCAATTGCCACGGGCCTCTTTTCGTCGGCGATGACAAGCATCTCCGGGCCGAGTTCCGCGTCTTTTCCATCGAGCGTTTTGAGGACTTCCCCTCTTTTTGCCCGGCGGACGATGATCCGAGGTCCATCGAGTTTCGCCAGGTCAAAGGCGTGGATCGGCTGGCCAGTGGCAAAAAGGACATAATTCGTGACATCAACCACGTTATTGATCGGCCGAAGACCCATGGCCTCGATTCTCGCCTGGAGCCAGTCGGGTGAAGGTCCGACCGTGACGTCCTTGAGCGCGATCCCGCAATACCGGGGACAGAGGTCCTCGTCCAGGAGCTCGATGCCGACGATCTCCTCCGTCGGGGTTTCGATTTCGGTCAGCGGCCAGCTCGGGGTCTTCAGGGGAAGCCCGAGCATCGCCGCGACTTCCCGGGCCATGCCTAAATGTCCCAAAGTGTCGGGCCGGTTGGCGTAAGTCTCGACGTCGAGGACAATGTCTCCGCTCTTTTCCTCGAAGTCCTCGACGACGAGGCCGATCATCGTCAGCCGGTCGATCAATTCGCGGAGGGGGAGGTTGACGTCCACATATTCCCTGAGCCACGACACGCTGATCTTCATTTGAGGTAAAACTGCCTGATGAACCGCAAATCGTTTTCGAAAAAGAAACGCATATCGGGGATGCCGAAGGCGAACATCGCCGTCCGGTCGATCCCCATGCCGAACGCCCATCCGGTATATTTTTCCGGGTCAATATTGACGTTCTTGAAAACCTGGGGATCCACCATCCCGGAGCCCAGGATTTCCTTCCAACCCGTTCCGCCGCAGACGCGGCATTCGGAGTCTTTCTGACCGCAGGCGAGACATTCGATATCCACTTCGGCCGACGGTTCGGTGAAGGGAAAGAAGCTCGGGCGGAACCGGATCTTGAGCCGCTCGCCGAAGAGCCTCTTGAGAAAGTACTCCAGCGTCCCTTTGAGGTGGGCGAACGTGACGCCCTTATCCACAACCAGGCCTTCAACCTGGAAAAACATCGGCAAATGGGTCGGGTCGGGCGTTTCGCGGCGAAAAACCTTTCCCGGAATAATGATCCGGATCGGCGGCTTCTTCTTCTCCATCACCCGGATCTGGACCGGCGAAGTGTGCGTTCGCAAGAGGAGCTTGTCGGAGATATAGAGCGTATCCCAGTCATCTCGGGCCGGATGATGCGGCGGGAAATTGAGCGCCTCGAAATTGTAATAATCGGTCTCGATTTCGGGCCCGTCCTCGATGGCAAATCCCATGGATAAAAAAATAACCTCGATTTCCCGCTGAAAGAGCCGGACAGGATGGGCGGCGCCCCAATACCTCCTCTCGCCGGGCAGGGTCAGGTCGATATCCCGAAGGACCTTGGCCGGATGCTTAAGCTTCGCTTCGAGCGAGGCCAGTCTTTCCTGGATTTCGGTCTTGAAAGCGTTGAGGATCTGTCCGGCGAGCGGCTTCTCCTCGGGATCGAAGGTTTTCAGATCCTCGAAGAGAAGAGTCAGATATCCGTGTTTTCGGCTCAGGAACAGGTTCTTCAAATCCTCGAGGGCCTGAAGGTCCGGGATTTGGGCGGACCGGTCGGCCAGCGTTGTTCTGTAAGCTTCAATCCTCGTCTTCAGCTTGACGAGGCTAGGCGATGGCATCTTTGGCTTTTGCCGCGATTCGGCCGAACGTCTCGGGCGAACGGACGGCGATGTCGGCAAGGACTTTGCGATCGAGCCCGATTCCGGCAGTCTTCAGCCCCAGAATGAAGCGGCTGTAGGACAGGCCGTTCAGCCTGGCCGCTGCTTTGATCCGGACAATCCAGAGCCGGCGGAAGTCGCGTTTTCGGGCGCGGCGGTCGCGATAGGCGTAGAGAAGGGCGTGCTCCACCGCTTCCTTCGCCGTCCGATAATTCGAACTTCTCGCTCCCCAATAGCCTTTCGCGAGTTTTAATACCTTAGCTCGCCGATTTTTTCTCTTGAAACCTCGTTTGACGCGTGGCATCGAAATTCTCCTTCTATCACATCATCGCCGGGACATCGGCCGCATCTAAGGATACGGAAGATGGCCCTCTGGCCTTATTTCAAAATTCGTAGGGCAGCATCGCTTTCACCGTTTTGCGGTCGGCCCGGCTCACGATCGCCTTCTGGCCAAGGATCCGCTTCCGGTTGGAACTTTTCTTGGTCAGAATGTGGCTTTTATTGGCTTTCTTGTGGAGCACCTTCTTTGTCGCCGTGACCTTGAATCTCTTTTGGGCTCCCTTGTGGGTTTTTTGCTTTGGCATCTTTTCCTCCTGTTTTCGCCGGGACGAGCAGCGCCGAGACGGCCCAGGCTTGTTTCCGGACATCGCCGTCCTTACGGCCGGTCATCTGGCTGTCCGCGAGAATCCGGTCAAGAACCTGCAAGCCCATTTCCGGTCGTGACCTTTCGCGTCCCCTGAGCATGATCGTGATCTTGACCTTGTTCCCTTCTTCGAGAAACCGCTGGACGTGCTTCATCTTGAACGTATAGTCGTGGATACTGATCTTGGGACGGAACTTGATCTCTTTGATCTGGACCAGCTTCTGGTGCTTCTTGGCCTCATGCTCTTTCTTATGGAGCTCATAGAGGAATTTTCCATAATCCATGATCCGGCAGACAGGGGGGGAAGCCTGCGGAGCGATCTCAACGAGGTCCAAGCCTCTCTGTCGGGCGAGAGAAAGAGCCTCGGCCGTGAGCATGACGCCTAGCTGATTTTTCTCGTCATCGAGCACCCGAATCTCGCGGGCATGAATCATCTCATTAATCCTATGGGGTCGCTGTTTTGCGACGGGAAACGGTTGACGTCCTCTAATAATGATCGGCCTCCTTCATAGATTCAGGGACAGAGATCTATTGTCATTCAAGTGTTTGACCTTTTCAAGGAGCTGCTCCAGGTTCACCTGCCCCTTATCGCCCTGGCCGTGGATGCGGAGGGACGCCGTTCCGGCCGCCGCCTCCTTATCCCCGACGACAAGGATAAGCGGGATTTTCAAGCGCTCGGCCTCGCGGATCTTGTAGTTCAATTTCTCCCGGCGAAGGTCGGCCCAGGCGCGGAGTCCCCGCGCCTGGAAGAGGGCGGTGATTCTCCGGGCATTCTCGTCATGGCGGTCGGCGATGGGCAGGACGACGGCCTGCTCGGGAGCGAGCCAGAGGGGGAAGTTCCCGTTGTAATGCTCGATCAGGATGCCAAAGAATCGCTCGAGCGAACCGAGCAGGGCGCGATGGATCATATAAGGCTGGTGTTTCTGACCGTCTTCGCCGATGAAAGCCATGTCGAACCGCTCGGGGTTATTGAAGTCGAACTGGATCGTGGTGCACTGCCATTGGCGGCCGATGGCGTCCTTGACCTTGATGTCGATCTTGGGGCC
>Ga0315286_10000693_pt1 | contig 28926 bp, 20 predicted proteins | sample YL17G10_0_MG_FD_205038 | JGI IMG/M metagenome (GOLD analysis project Ga0315286, IMG submission 205038) | Sediment microbial communities from Yellowstone Lake, YNP, Wyoming, USA - YL17G10_0 | ecosystem: Environmental > Aquatic > Freshwater > Lake > Sediment | place: USA: Wyoming | collected... | reverse complement strand
GTGACGACCGAACAGCAGTGGACCCCCACGGCCTCAAAGGCCTTTATGTCGGCTTGGAGCCCAGCCCCGCCTACGGAATCAGAGCCAGCAATGGTCAAGGCGTTTGGCATCCTGCGTCCATGGGCTATGGTCGATAAATCACTTGTGCCAATCTTCCTCGAAACGGGATGCTGGCATTACTGTTAAATACGCGGTAGCCAATCTGAACGATTGACATGAAAGCAGAGACGGGCCACGTGATTTTTAAGGAGAAATTCAAATTCAAGGATCTGCAGCCCGTGTTCAGTGAGTTGCTGACGGTTTTCCTCGAGGAGACGGACCAGATGCCCGATGAGGACGATATCCTCCAGATGTTCATGAAGCTCAATATGATGGACATCGAGAAGAACAGGAAACCGGAGGGTTACAACCGGCGCGGCAGGATGAAGCTCGTCTTCCCCGTGACGAGGGACAAGAAGCAGTTCTACATCAGGGCCGATTCGAAGACAGCGGAGACGATCAGGGTCACTGAACGGCTGAGCAAGATACTGAAGAAGGCTGGCATTCCTCATGTCCTCGAATGGGACAAGCTCCAATCGATGCAACCGTGAAGATTTCGCTTTTCATCTAGTGGTCGAGGCACGATGATCGATTCAACGGTGAGGTCTCGGGTGCGCAGGGCGGTCGAGGAACGCTCTTCGCTTGATGGGATGAGGAGATCATTCAGGACCATCCGGACGAGGCAGAAGGATAACGCGGCAAGGATACCCGATCTGGATCAGCGGAAGGAGCGCCTGCGGAGCTTGAAGGAGGCATCCGTCGGGGACGAGCGATTGTTCATGCAGGCCGTATCCACGCTCCGCGAGAACGGCTTCAGAGTGATCATCGCCAAGACTGCCGAGGCCGCCGTGAAGCAGATCGAGCATGAGCTGAAGGGCTATGATCTCGTGGTCAAGTCTAAATCGAACGTGACCAAGGAGATACACCTAGCCGCTCACCTGGAGTCGAAGAACGTGAAGGTCATAGAGACCGACCTCGGCGATAGGATAATCCAGCTCGCGGGTTGCGCGGCAGCCCATCCAACAGGTCCGGCCTGCCACTTGACCAGGAAGGAGATCAGCGTCCTGTTCGCGAAGCATTTCGGTCACGAAGTCTCCGACGATCCGAAACAGCTGACCGAGATCATGCGGGAAGAGATTGCCTCCTACCTTAGCAACGCAAAGGTGGGGATCACCGGGGCGAACGCTGTCACGGCTCAGGAAGGGGCCGTGGTGATCGTCCACAACGAAGGCAACGCAGCAAAGTGCGCCATGCTCCCTGACAAGCACATAATCATCACGACGCCGGAGAAGATAGTCCCGACGCTAGACGACGCAGTGAACGTCACGAAGCTCCAGACATACCTCTCCACGGGCAAGATAATCAGTTCGTATCTGAACGTCATCACCGGGCCCAGCTACACCTCGGACATCGAGAAACAGCTCTACAAGGGCATGCACGGGCCGAAGGACGTAGTCATCGTATTCGTCGATGATGGACGGCTTGATGCAATTGACAAGGAGGCGCAGTACTGCATCGGATGTGGGATGTGCCTGTTGCATTGCCCGACCTACGACATTCTGGGGCCGGTCTTCGGCACATCAGGGCACATGGGCGGCCAAGGGGTCTATCTTGCAGGTTCAACCGGAAAACTCGATGAGGCGATAGACGCCGGCCTCTATCTCTGTACATCGTGCGGTGCCTGCAAGGAGGCCTGTCCATCGAAGATCGATACCCGAAAGGGCATTATCGGATCTCGGAATTCTGCGGTCAAAGCCAAGAAGCAGGATATCGAGGAACATCATTCGCTGCTGACAAGCGTTCGGAACTATGAGAATCCCTGGCAGGTCCCGAGGAAGCAGAAGGGGAAGTGGGCCGATGGGCTGGGTCTTCTGGCCAAGGGTGAGGTGCTCTACTTCGCTGGCTGTTCGACCTCCATTCTCTTCCCGGATCTGGCGAAGTCCGCGACCAAGCTCATCAGGGCATGTGGGACCGAACCAGCCTACCTCGGTCAAGCGGAGAGGTGTTGTGGTTCGACCGTCCGGAAGCTCGGGCACGAGGATCTGGCGAGGGAAAGGGCCGAGGCCTGCTTCAAGGATTTCAAGAAGGCAGGCGCTAGACTCGTGATAACCTCCTGCCCTGGATGCTCGTCAGCTTTGAGCCACTTCGACGACATCTCAAGGAAGAGCGGCATCAAGATCCAGCACATATCACAATTCCTCCATGAGCATCTGGACAGATCCCTTCTGACCCCGATCGAAGGGCTGGGGATAGTCACGTATCATGATCCATGTGACCTCGGCAGGGAGCAGGGAGTATACGACGAGCCGAGGGAGCTCCTCTCGGCCATTACGCGATTGGTCGAGATGGGTCGTTCTCGAGAGGGCGGCGATTGCTGCGGTTCAGGATCCGGAGTGAGGAGTGCATTCCCAGAATTATCAAGCTCAATAGCGAAGGAGAGGGTTGCTGCCGCAAAGGTCGTGGCTGCCGAAGTCATGGTCACTGCCTGCCCGTGGTGTGTCCAGAGCCTTCGAGAATGCCAACAGGGGAAGAACGAAGTGCAAGTATTGGACCTGGTCGAACTGCTCGACAAATCGATGTCATCGAGAGGTATGAAAGGTGCGGGGCGCTCGTCTTCACGACTGTCCTAGGATTCGTTCCTTCACTGTGGAATAGATCGGACCATTGGGGGTGAGCACGCTCTTCTTCAGAAGGACCCTGTCCACCGCGTACTCTCCATAGTCGGTCGCGGCGTTCTCCATGAGTATCTCCTGAACGTTGGCGATGTTCCGCGCGCTCTTCGTTCTCGCGAGGGTAAGATGGGGTTTGAAACCTCTCTTCTCACGCTCGAACCCGAGCTCACCCATGGATTCGTCGAGCATCTCTGCTATCCGTTCAAGAGTCCCTCCGTTCTCAATCCCAACCCAAACGACCCTGATGTTCGACATCGAGGGGAATGCCCCCATTCCCTTCAACCGGATTCTGAAAGGTTGCAGCCCCTCGGTGACCTTCGCAATCCGCATCACGATCTCTTCTACCAGGGACTCGTCCGCGTCGCCAAGGAATTTGAGTGTCAGATGCATGAGCTCGGGCCTGACCGTCTTCAGGTCGGCCCTCGAGCTAGCTAGCCGTCTAAGAACGCTCACGAGTGCATCGCTTGGGACTATGTCTGCCGAAATGAAAGCCCTGAACTTCACGATATCCGGATGCCCATCTCACCATCATATGCTTTTCATCTCACCAGTGAGACATTGCATGTAGGATAGCCCTCATCTTCGCCCTGACCTCGCGGACTCGATGTCAAGGGCGCGTATCTTCGATCTGACGACGGAGATACCCCCAATGGCGATGACGAATGCAGCCGCGAGTCCTATCAAAGCAGCCTCAGCTTGGGCGGAGTAGATATCTCCTAACGACGCGAAGAGATTGAAGGAGCCGTGCATGAGCACACCCCCGAAGTAATATGGGAGCCAGCTCTTCCCCTCCCGGAAGCTGCGGGCGATTCCGAGACCGACGACGGCAGATGCGCTCGCATGGAGCAGCGCAGATGAAAGGGTACGAACAACCGCCGTTATGACGAACGCTTGAGCCCCCCCTGTGAGAAAAGCGCTTCCTTCATAGAGCAGGTTCTCGGTGGCTGCGAATCCAAGCCCCGCCGCAGCTCCATAGATCATGCCGTCCTCGATATCTGACATGAATCTCCTGACCCTGAACACTCCGAGCGATTTCGTCAGTTCCTCGATGAGTGGGGCTATGAAGATAGCTAGTGCGAGTGATGCTAGGTTCGGGTTCTTGCCGAAGATGTCGTAGAATCTCTGGATGTTGGCATTGAAGAGACTAGTCGCGATCAGTTCTCCAGCGATTGCGATGACAACGGAGATGACCGCCCCGTAGGCGAATGTCCTTAGCAAGCGGCCATACGGTTCAGGTGCGAACCTCTCCGTGTTCCTAATCCATACCAGATAGATGAAAGAGGGAACGAAGGCGGCGAGAAGAAGGATTATGACATCGATTATGTTGATGGCCAAGAATGCACCATTTGTCGAAGTCGCATCTCGATATTTCTCTATTGCGGCGACGTGATGCGACGTGCAGTAGGATTCTCGCCCTACTCATCGAGAAAAGAAAGGCTCGGGAGAAGTGTCTACTTCTTCTCCTCGACGGAAATCGCACTATTCGGGCATTCGTCAACACATGCTCCGCAGTCCAGGCACTTCTTGACGTCGATTACTGCGACGTCATCGCAAGTGATCGCACCCTCAGGGCAGGCGTCCACGCATGCACCACACGCTACACACTCTTCCTTGTTGACCTTAACTGGCATCAGAGTACCTCCGGATGTCCTGTGTTTTTCCTGAGCCACTCCCTCGATATAAACGTTCTTGACCCAATCCCTTTTTCTTCGATTTTATCAGTATATTGCATATATAATTCTGGGTTCCCGAACTCCGAATCCGCATCATGGATGCACACTCTCACGCGTTATGCGGCATAATTATTAGGAATCGGTGCGCCATGGGCATCCGAAAGAAATGCACTCAAGCTACCTGGGCCGATGGCTCTTTACTCAGGAAGGCGTCATGAAGGGGTTCCTGAGGATCCAAGACGATGCGGTCGTGGAAGTATGCGACGGGAGCCCCCCAACGGAGTCGACAAATGCCCTGGTCCTCCCATCGTTCATCAACGCCCACACGCATATCGGCGACTCGCTCGCTTATCCAGCGCCTAAGGGCTCCGTGGAGGAGGTCGTCGCCCCCCCATCGGGTTACAAGCATCGCATTCTTCGCTCGGCGTCGCGGAGCGCAAAGATCGACGCCATGAGGGATGCCATGGTTCTCATGAGCGCCAGCGGGACATCTCACTTCGTGGATTATCGCGAGGAGGGGCTGGAGGGCGTGCACGCCTTGTCTGAAGCGATGGTTGACGTATCCCCTCGAGCGGTCGTGCTGGGAAGACCGCTGAGCGCAGAAGCGACCGAGGGCGAGCTGGACGCGATTCTCGAATCTTGCGACGGCATAGGAATGAGCGCTGTCATGGACTGGCCATTCGATCTTCTGAAGCGTATCTCTGGCAGGACAAAAGCAGCGGGAAAGATGTTCTCGGTTCACGCAAGCGAGGCCGTCAACGAAGACATCGATAAGATACTGGACCTCAAGCCGGACTTCCTGGTTCACATGGTCAAGGCAACTGATGGCGACCTGGAGAGATGTGCGGACGCAGAGATCCCGGTGGTGGTGTGTCCTCGGTCCAACGAGTTCTTCGGGCTGGAACCGGTCATAACCAGGCTCGTGCATGCGGGCATCCACGTGGCTCTTGGGACCGACAATGGTATGATTGCCAGGCCGGACATGATCGAGGAGCTCAAAGCGGCATTCAGAGTGAGCAAACGAAGGGGAGGCATATCGCCCCTGGAAGCGGTCAACTTGGCGACTTTCGGAGGGCGCAAAGTATTAAATGCGACGGCAAAGATAACATCGGAAATGGGCACCAAAAGCGATCTTTCGGTCGTGGCGGTGGCGGGGGCCGATCCCCTGTCCGAGATGGTGACTTCCGCGAACTCGAAAGATGTGCAAGCGATCATACGCGGGGGAAAGGTGTGGAGGCCTGAGAGTTGGAAGACATAAAGAAGATACTAATCGCAACCGATGGCTCAGAATATACAAAGGAGGCCGTTTCGCAAGGGCTTCATCTCGCGAAGGTGCTCGGGGCCGACGTGACGGCACTCTACGTCATCGACCAGACCTCGTTCGTCAGTTTTCCGATTGATTCGTCGATCGTCAGCGTGTACTCTCTCCTCGAGAACGAAGGCAAGCGTGCCGTGGAAGAGGTCAAGAAGGATGGAGAGCAGCTCGGCGTCAATGTCACGACAATCGTGGCCGAGGGCTCCCCGACACGGAAGATCGTCGAGATGGCAACGAACATGGACCTTGTCGTGATTGGCACGCTGGGCCGCTCCGCGCTCTCGAAGCTGTTCATGGGAAGCGTTGCCGAGCGCGTGACAAGGTATGCTCCGTGCCCTGTCCTAGTGGTCAGGAGCAAGAAGAGGTGACAAGGCGATGAAGGTGAAGGAGGTCATGACTGAGAATCCCATCGTCGCCGAGCTACCAGGCTCCAGGACAGAGGTGCTGAAGAAACTGGTCAAGAACAATGTCACGGGTATGCCGGTCGTCAAGGCCGATGACGGCACACTGGTCGGATTCGTGAGCAGGCAAGATATCTTCTCGAAACCAGACGAGGACCAGCTCGCGCTCGTTATGAGAAGAGACTACCCGACGGTAGGCCCAAACGCATCTGTCAAGGATGCGGCCAAGCTCTTCACCGAACGGAACCTCACCCATCTACCTGTCGTGGAGAAGGGCAAGCTCGTCGGCATCCTCACGCCCACGGACCTGCTCATAGTCGTGGAGAAGGACAACCCTCAGATCACGGTGGAGGAGATAGTGAGATCCCCCTGCATCCCGATCTATCACAACGCCCCACTCTCGGTGGCCCTGGCCACATTCAGGGCGGCGAAGGCGTCCGCCCTCCCCGTGCTGGATGACGATGCCAAGCTCGTCGGGATACTAACGGACAGGGACATCTTCAACCAGACGATAATGGATCGCTCGGTCGTGATGAGCGACCTGGGGATAGGCGAGGACGAGGACAACTGGACTTGGGAGGGGCTGAGGAACGTTATGAAGCTCTGGTACGAGGTATCGAGCGTCGACCTTCCCAAGCTCGCGGTCAAGGAGATAATGATCAAGAACCCAATGACGGTCTTCAGGAAGACTCTTGTCGGCGATGCGGCGAGGATCATGAGGAAGAACGACTTCGGGCAGCTGCCCATTCGGGACTCGAAGGACAACCTCGTTGCGATGATTTATGACATCGATGTCGTATCCACGCTTGCAAAGTGATGTTAATGGACCCACAAGAGTTGCTTTCCCTGTGCAAGCGCAGGGGGTTCTTATGGCCGGCCTATGACATCTACGGAGGGCTGGCCGGCCTCTACGACTACGGCCCGCTCGGCGCGGCGTTGAAGAAGAACATAGAGGAGCACTGGCGGGATCTGTACGTGCTCGGAGAGGGCTTCCACGAGATATCGTGCCCAATAGTCGCCCCCGAGGCGGTCTTCAAGGCGTCAGGGCACACGGACGCGTTCTCCGACATGTATGTTGAGTGCACCAAGTGTGGGGAGACCTTCCGCGCAGATCATCTGGTGACGGAACTTCATGAGGCGCCCGCCTCGCTCGACGAGAAGCAGCTCGGCAGACTGCTGAAGGAGAGCAAGGTGAAATGCCCGAGCTGCGGAGGAGACCTCACGGACCCCAAGAGATTCAATCTCATGTTCAGGACTTCCGTTGGCGCTGGGAAGGGCAAGGTGGCATACCTGCGCCCCGAAACTGCCCAGGGGATGTTCGTGAACTTCTCTCAGGTCTACAGGTTCGGAAGGGAGAAGCTCCCGGTCGGTGCCGTCCAGATAGGCCGCGCCTTCAGGAACGAGATATCCCCAAGGCAGGGGCTGATTCGCCTGAGGGAGTTCTCCCAGATGGAGGCCGAGCTGTTCCTACACCCCGACCACAAATCATGGCCTCGGTACAAGGACGTGAAGGGACAGGTGCTCGAGCTAGTGCCGAACAAGGGCAAACCCGTGAAGATGACCCTCGAAGACGCGGTCAAGGCCAAGACCATCGCCAACGAGGCACTCGCATACTTCATCTGGCTCACATACAAGTTCGCCATCGATGTCGGTCTGGATGCCTCGAAACTGAGGTTCCGGCAGCACCTCGAGAAGGAGATGGCGCACTATGCCGCCGACTGCTGGGACCTGGAAGCGGACATCGGCTACGGATGGACGGAGCTGGTCGGGATCGCCGACCGGGGGAGCTACGACGTCCAAGCCCACATCTCACACTCAGGAGCCGATCTCACGGCCTTCGAACGGTTCGATGAACCCAAGGAGGTAGAACAGGAGGTGGTCAGGCCGAACTTCGGGGCGCTGGGACCTCTGTTCAAGGGCAAGGCAAAGCAGGTCGCGGACGTGCTCTCCAAGCTGCCCGTGGGCTCCGTGGCGGGCAAGGACAATGTCACCGTCGAGGTAGATGGCGAGAAGTGTTCGGTCCCGTCATCTTGCTACGAGGTCGTGCTCAAGAAGGAGAAGGTTTCCGGCAGGAAGCTCGTCCCGCACGTTATCGAGCCATCGTACGGAGTCGATAGGATACTCTTCTCAGTCCTGGACCATGCCTACACTCAGAAGGATGACTACGTGACCCTCAGGCTCAGGGGGCTGGTCGCTCCGATCAAAGCGGGCGTCTTCCCGTTGATGGCGAGGGACGGACTTGACGAGATCGCAGGGGCCATATGCAACGAGCTGACGAAGGCTGGCCTGGCCGCCTACTACGATGACTCCGGGTCCATCGGCAGGCGCTATGCCAGGATGGACGAGATCGGCACCCCGTGTTGCATAACCGTGGACTACGGCAGCAAGGAGGACGGGAAGGTCACGATCAGGGAGAGGGATACCGCGAAGCAGCTGAGGGTGGACATAGCCAAGGTCCCTAGAGCTGTGGAGACGCTCCTGTCGGGCGGCGGTCTCGACTCTGTCTCGGCGCTCAGGTGAGGAGAGAACGGAAGAACATGCCCTCGCACCACGCCACCGGGACGAAACCTCCTCCCGAGGCTTTCGACCTTTCAGGCGAGTTCAAGAAGTACATCGGAAGGCGAGTGAGCTACGCCACTCATGGAATCCACAAATACCCAGCCAAGTTCATCCCGCAGATACCCCGGTACTGCCTCGAAGCATACTCCGAGGTCGGGAACGACGTCCTCGACCCTTTCATGGGCTCTGGCACAACGCTTCTCGAGTCGTACATATCCGGTCGCAACAGCTACGGCATAGACATCCATCCCCTGGCAAGACTGATCGCCAAGGTCAAGACGACCCCGCTCGACCCGGAGGTTCTGTCGAGTCTGGCAGAAAGATTGCTGGAGGACATCCGGGAGGTCGACGAGGACTGCACGGAGTGGATACCCGAGATACCGAACCGGGAGCATTGGTTCAGACCGAAAGTCCTCACGGAGCTCGCACGGATAAAGAAGAACGTCTGGGCGATGCGCGGGGGGAACTACCAGGACTTCTTCAGGATATGCTTCTCATCGATCATTCGCAGGGTATCGAATTCGGACAACGATTCGCTGATCCCGGAGGTCACGAGTTTTCAGAGGAAGCTCGATGAACAGGGGAAGACCTCCTATGACGCGTTAGGGCGGTTCGAGAACACGGTCAAGAACAAGCTCCTGGATGCGGCCGACCTGTGGCATCTGTCGGAGGAGGTCAAGAAGAAGTTCAGGGACCCTCCAGAGGTCAAGATCATCGGACGCGACGCCAGGGATATCGATCTGAAAGATGGGACCATCGACCTTGCAGTAACATCCCCGCCATACGCGAGCGCCGTGCACTATGTCAGCGTCCACAAGCTGGAGATGTTCTGGCTTGACATGATCACCGAGACCGCACAGCTGGACGGACGAGTCGTCGGGACGGCCCGGGCGTATCTGCCGGAGTACCAATCCTGGGAACCCCGCACTCGTATCGGAGGGCTCAAGGACGTCCTTGCCCAGCTCCGTGCAAAGGACAAGAAAAGTGCATTTGTCGTGAACAAATACTTCGATGAGATGAGAAAAAACCTATGCGAGACGAACCGGGTCCTGAAGCGCAACGGGAGGTACTGCGTCGTAGTCGGAGAGAATACCTTCCGGAAGGTCCGCATCCCGACCTATGAGATCATAGCAAGCATCGCGCAGCTCGCAGGGTTCGAGCTCGAGAGGACTTTCGTGTTCGACGTCATCAACCGTCATCTGGATATCCCGCGCTGGAACGACAGCCGGATCGAAAAGGACCACATCCTCGTCCTGAAGAAGAAACGGGACACGGTCTGCGATTCACTCTAGCATGGACACGCATTTCGGTCCACGCGAAGCGTTCCGGGTCGCATCCTCGACATTCTGAATCCGATAAGTCTCTCCTCGGACATGACCGCTCGGAATATGGGTCATGATGTCCACTTGTGAACGTGCTGTATGTGATGGCTGGAAGGTCAACTGGAAGAATAGTTCTTATAGCAAAATTAGCATCTAATACTGCAAGGGGACGGTTTGGTGCCTACAGTGCAGTATTCTTCGTTTGATAGAGGATATGACCCAGGACATTCGGATGTTAGACCGACGAAGGCCCCGACGATTCAGAGAAATATCGTGACGAAGGGCCCATCGGACAAGCCATGGAAGATGGTAGTCGCGGTCGCGATGGTGGCCATCATGGTGGCATCCGGATTCGTGATGATCGCGCCGGCGCTGAAGTCGAATCATGAGAAACCGACGCAGACCGCCCCGATAGACCAGCCTGCGGACATAGCGATCGGCGGCACACATTATGTCAATTTCACGATGTCCAATATGCTCGAGTCCTATGCAAAGGCAAGGACCTCGACTGGCTCGTATCGTAGCAACACCCTCGAATTGAACAACTGGTGGGAAAGAAGGCAGATCAAGTACGGTGATGTCGAAGTGCGGATGTCGTACCCATTCGTCATCGGCTACAACTCGTACAGCGCGGAGTATCCGATAGCCGGCAGTAAGGTACCGGTCCTGACGTATGGTCTGTACTCATTCTACCGGGTAGCGTTGGATTCGCCTAGCCTGACCACGATCTCGACTGGTCCGAACATGCCCCTTCGGTTCGTCCCCATCCTGGGGAAGCCATATGCGACCAATAATGCGATGTCTGGTGGCTGGGTCAACTGGTCGTATTATATCGACTACATGACCAACGAGGACGTCTCAGATGCACGGAATGGAACGGGCTACTGGAAATCATATTACGGTATGGATCCGTCCCAGCTCAACTTCGCCGGTCCCAACTCGAACGACGGTTGGATGAACGACTTCCAGGGCAGGGTGGAATACAACCGGGCGGCTGCCAAGAAGTACCTCAACCTGACTGGAAGCGCGAGTCTGATCACCCAGTTCAACGCCAACAACACCGGCGCCAACTTGGGCAAGATGAACAAGACTTGGTCGGATTACTGGACGAATGATGGCAGTGGCGCCAGCTCGTACGGCCCCGGCGGGCCCAACGATATTTACACGGCCTACGACTACGACATCGCCTACGCTCCTTTGAATATCTTCCTGACGGTGGATATGGTAAACTCAACCGCCAACAAGCTCGTCCTCCGGGTCGGTTGTATCGGATATGGCCTTGAGATACTGATGTGCAGGTATTTGGACCGGGCTGGCGTGCAGTCCAAATTGGAGAGTACCCCTGAGGACTTCTACCTCAACGGGACCGCGTCCACCGGTGGAGCGGACATCCATAGCCGCTATGTCGCCACGTACAACATGGTCGCGTCGAAGGACAAAGGATTCTACAGTCCCTCCTGGTACCTCGACATCCTGCATATGGACTACACGACCAACACTGCCGGCCACCCAGCTACATTGTGGGCCTCCAGATACGCAGGTTACCAGCCGCCAAAGCTGGCTCCTTGGCCGTTGTACATGACATATAGCCCTGGTACTAACACCTTCGGAACAGGCGTCGCCTACTACTACCCTCCGATGAACTGGAGCCTGAATGCCAATGAGAAGATCGTCATCAAGCTCCCCGCGGAGGGCAAGTCCTCCGCAGGGTATATGCCGTACGCAGGCACATGGGTTCAGGACACCCTAAATGCCGCCAAGCAGACCGAGCTCAACGACCACCTTGTGTGGGGAGAGATAGGTCTTGGGTACATCTACGGCGCGCCATACAACCTCCGGAGCGCCACGTACTACAACCACGCGACGAAGACCCTCACATTGAATGGCCCTATGACCTTCAACAGAAACCAGCTCCCGGGGTTCCCGAAGCTGAACGCGACAGGGGTGCCATCTTTCGACTTCGACCTCATGAGGGTCAGTAGCTACACTGTGACTCCAGCGACACTGCCAGCAGGGACATCCACTCTGACCGTGACCGCCTATAACAACACTGGCGCGGTCGTGACGGACTGGAACGGGACCGTGAACCTGACGACACCCTCGGCCGGAATCGACTTCGGGGGCAAGTCTTGGGTATTGGTGAAGTTCAGCAGTGCAGGCGGCGGAATCGCCACAACCCAAGTGACGGTGACCTCTGTGGGCTCGAAGTCGATCACAGCGACCGATGTCAACAACAGCCTCGACATCGTCAACACCTACACGTACACCGCGGTGGGTGAGTTCCCGACGCTGCTGATACCCGTGATCGGCATCATAGCTGCGGTCGTCATAACGGCCGGCCGGAGAGACAAGAAGAAGGGCGAGCAGTAGGTGCCTCGTCAACCCTCAAACCTCTTCCACAAATCCTTTCGTTCTTTCATTCTTCCTGGTTCCCAGCGAGGGCTTCACTCGGTTTCGATCGGGTGAACGGAGAACCTTACCGTTCTCGCGACTTGGAATGACGGGTCATCGCCGACTACGGCTCGAATAGGTTTAATTCGTTCCTCTGCGATTATGCGTGCTAGGGATGGGAAACGATGTCTAGCAATCTGCCGCTTGATTTCAGGCTGTCCAGGCTCACCGTCGAGAGCCTGAGGAACCTTTGCGATTCGCAGGGCGTCTCCGGCGATTCCAGCCTCTTGAAGAAGGAGCTGATCGGGTTCGTGCAGGAGAACATCGGACAAGGCGTGCTGGAGGATTTCTGCTCTACTCAGGAGGAGATATACTTCGCCGAGAACATGGCGAAGGCGCTCAAGTGGGCGACGAGCAGCAAGATCGTGGATTTCGATCCAGAGAGCGACTACACGCTCGTGAACGCGATATTCACGATGAGGCGCTCGGATGGTTACGAGGTATACCACATCCGCTTCGTGAACCAGACCACGGAGGACATCGCCACATCCTGCGAGTGCGTCGATTTCCGCGAGAAGGGATACTTCTGCCCGCACCAGATGACCGTTCTAGTCAGGTGCCTGGCCGACGGGTTGTTCTCCCTGGATCAGTGGGCGGGGCCCATGACTCCCGAGGCGGAGGACCTGATCCTCGCCAACGTCTTCAGGCGGAAGAGACCTAGAAGTTGACCGACCAGCTCGGCAATCTGGCCACCGCTCGACTGAACAAGGTTTATCTAGACTAATCTGTCTGTCAGTGAAGTCATGGCCCAATACGATTGGCGTGAGTGCGAGCCCAAGTGGCAGGCCAAGTGGAAGGAGTGGCAGATATACCGGTTCGACCCAAACTCGGAGAAGGAAGTCTTCAGCATCGACACCCCTCCTAGATACGCTTCCGGAACCCTCCATCTCGGTCACGCCTATGGCTACACGGTGATAGACTTCGCCGCGAGATACAGGAGGCTCAAGGGGTACAATGTCTTTTTTCCCCTGTGCTTCGACGTCAACGGGACCCCCGTCGAAGTCAGGGTCGAGAAGGTAAATGGGATCAAGGCCTCGGACGTCCCGCGACAAGAGTTCATCAAGATGTGCAGCGAGTTCGCCCAGAAGCACATCGGCGAGATGACCAGGCAGTTCGAGATGCTGGGAGAGTCGATGGATCCGAGCATATATTATCAGACGGATGCGATATATTACAGGCGGCTCACGCAGGTCTCCTTCATCAGGATGTTCAAGAAGGGTCTGGTCTACAAGGGCCATTTCCCGATCAATTGGTGTACAAGGTGCGGGACGGCCCTCGCGGATGCCGAGGTGGAGTACGAGCCTCGCAAGACCAAGCTCAACTACGTCAAGTTCCATGAAGCGGACACGGGCAAGGAAGTGCTGATCGCGACCACGCGACCGGAGCTCCTGTCCACATGTCTCCTCGTGGCCGTCCATCCAGATGACGCGTCGAAGAAGCACCTTGTCGGAAAGGAGCTTCTCGTCCCGGTCTACGACAAGAAGGTCAAGGTGATAGCCGACCCCAAGGTCGAACCGACCTTCGGCACGGGGACCGTGATGATATGCTCTATCGGGGACAAGGACGACCTCGAATGGATCATGAAGTACAACCTGCCCATCGAGAAGGGGATCGATGAATCCGGGCTGATGACATCCATCGTCGGCAAGTACGCCGGGATGCCCATCGCGGATGCACGAAAGGCGATCATCGAGGACATGAAGACGGAAGGGTTGCTGGTCAAGCAGGAGGACATCGACCAGAACGTCGGCGCTTGCTGGAGGTGTCAAACGCCGATAGAGTTCCTGAAGGTCCCCCAATGGTTCATAAGGAGCGTCCAGTTCAAGGGCCGGGTCCTCGAGATGATAGATCAGATCACTTGGAACCCCGAATTCATGAAGATCAGGATACAGAATTGGGTCAACTCGCTGGCCTGGGATTGGGTAGTCTCGAGGCAGCGGTTCTTCGCGACGGCCATCCCGCTCTGGGAGTGCGGCGAGTGTGGCAAGGTGCAGCTCGCAGAGGAGAAGGACTGCTATGTGGACCCTACTGCCACGCGACCGAAGGTCGACAGATGCGAGTGCGGCGGGGAGTACGTCGGCTCGACCGACGTCTTCGACACATGGATGGATTCCAGCATATCGCCCCTGTGGAACACATTCTGGGAGCGAGATGACCGGCTCTTCAAGAAGCTCTATCCGATGTCGCTCCGACCCCAGGGGCTCGAGATCATCAGGACATGGGCCTACTATACCATCTTGAGAGAGATGCTCCTGATCGGGGAGAAACCATGGAAGGAGACGATGATACATGGGTTCATCATGGCACCGGATGGCACTCCGATGCATGCCTCCGCGGGGAACGTGATAGACCCGATGCCACTCATCCAGAAGTACGGCGCAGACGCGATGAGGTACTATGCCGCGGCATGCGCCCTGGGGATCGACCACGCGTTCAAGGAGCAGGAGCTCGTCAGGGGCGGAAGGCTCGCGACAAAGACCTGGAACGTCATGAAGATGATCGGGTCCTCGTGCAAGTCGAGACCTGAGAGGCCGGAGAGCATGCACCCAGTCGACGCCTGGATCCTGAGCAAGTTCGGGGAGCTCGTTCTACAGGCGGAGAAGCAAGCCGAGAAGTATCGGTTCGACCAGGTAATGTCGTCGATCGAGGACTTCCTATGGCACGAGTTCGCGGACCACTACATGGAGCTCGCGAAGCACCGGGCATACTCGCAGGATGACGGCGGCGCCCGATACGCGCTCTACGAGGTCGGCCTCGGGCTCCTCAAGATGATATCGGTATTCCTTCCTCACATGGCGGAGGACGCCTACCAGACCAATTTCAAGGCATACGAGGGGCCGATCAGCGTACATGTGTCAGCCTGGCCTGAAGCGCCGAAGAAGGATGAGCAGGCTGAGCTGATGGGCGAGGCAGTCAAAGGGGTAGTCGCGGGGGTCCGCTCGTGGAAATCATCCAAAGGACTCTCACTCAACGCAGAGGTGGCGAGAGTGGAGATCGTGGGGGAACATGCACGTGCCCTGATGGCTCGGTCTGTCGACGATATCAAGGCAACAGTGAAGTCAAGAGAGTTGGAAGTGCTCGACAAGATCTCATTGAAGGAATCCAATGCGAGAGTCAAGCCCGTTCATTCCAGACTCGGACCAGCCTTCAAGAAGGATTCGAAGGAGATTTCTGGTAAGCTCGCTGCGATGTCAGGGACTGATGCCATCATATCGGACAAAGGCCTGACAATCCAAATGGACGATGGCAGGAAGATCGAGCTAGGTCCGGAGTACTTCGAGATCGAGAAGAAGTTGACCTCTGAGCGGGGAGAGCTGGAGCACTTCAACGCCGGCGGTCTCTCTGTCCTGGTATACAGATGAATCGTGGTCCTCCGCCACCCACGACAGCTTATAATACTGATATTGTGATTTGCAGCTGGATATGCAAAAGAACGAACTCGTGGTCGAGGTCCTGCAGAGCGTGCTCGACCCCCACACGGGAGTCAGCGTCTATGAGATGGGGCTCGTGTCGGAAATCGTCGTGGGAGAGGATTCTGTATCCCTCACGTTCATGCCCACAAGCCCCTTCTGTCCGGTCGGGGTGGAGCTGGCGAAGGCGATCCGCGACAGCGTGCTCGGCGTCGATGGGATCAAGATCTGCAAGGTGAAAGTCGTCGGACACATCAGGGCGGACGAGATCAACAGGGCGCTCAACGCCCAGACGAGCGTCTGACCAGGTCCAGGACCACCCGCTTGTTCTGCAGCGTGTACTGTTCCAGTCCCTTCATGGCCCTGAAAGCCACCGACTTATGGATCTCGATCGTACTCGTGTCATCGCCCATTTCGATGCGGCCCACGAGATGCTCGGTGATCCCGGTCTTGCGCTCGATGAACCGAACGAGGTCGACCATGCCTACCCCGTCTCTCTTGCCGAGGTTTATCCTGAACTTCACCATCCCGAAGTGGTCCGCATACTCGTCCAGGTCCAGTTGCTTTCTAACTGTGTCCCTTCCCCTGGACTCAGGCACCTCGTTCTCGGACAGCTTCGTCCTTCCGAACCTCTCTATCGACTTAACCAGGTGCTGTTCATCCTGTGATACGAATGTGATCGCCTTGCCGGTCTTGCCAGCTCTGGCGGTCCTGCCGATCCTGTGCACGTAGTCCTCGGGGTGCCCGGGGATGTCGTAGTTGAACACGTGCGTGACGTCATCGATGTCGAGGCCCCTGGCCGCGACGTCCGTGGCTATTAGTATCTTCAGCTTTCCCGACCGGAACTTCGTCATCACCTTGTCTCTTGCGGCTTGAGAGAGATCGCCGTGTATGGCATCCGCGGAGTAGCCGTACGCGCTAAGCTTGTCGGCGAGCATGTCGACCATCCTCTTGGTCGAGCAGAAGACCATCGCGAGCTGTGGCTTCTCGATGTCGATTATCCGGCACAGCGCCCAGAGCTTGTTCCTGCGACCCACATTGATGTAGACCTGCTCTGTCTGAGGCACGGTCAGCGATTCAGGGCTGATCGTCACCTCCTTCGGGTTCCTCATGTATCGCTTCGCGAGCTGCTTGATCGTGTCAGGGAGTGTCGCTGAGAACAACATCGTCTGTCGGTTCCTGGGAACGCTCTGCAGGATCCATTCTATGTCGTCTATGAACCCCATGTCCAGCATCCTGTCCGCTTCGTCCAGCACGAGGAACCTCACGTCGTTGAATGACAGCTCGCGCCTGCGCATGAGGTCCATTATCCTTCCAGGCGTCCCGACAACGATCTCGACCCCTTTCTTGAGCTTGTCAGTCTGCACGGTGATCGATTGTCCGCCGTAGATGGCGACGGACCTCACTTGGGCGTACTTGGCCAGTTCCTGGAAATCCCCGGTCACTTGGATCGCCAGCTCCCTCGTCGGGGTGAGGACCAGGCATTGTATCTTCTTGTTCTTCTCCAGCTTCTCGATGATGGGTATGGCGAAAGCTCCGGTCTTGCCCGTGCCAGTCTGGGCCTGCGACATCACGTCGTGCCCCTTTTGGGCTAGGGGTATCGTTTGCTCTTGAACGGGAGTCGGCTCTTCCCACTCGAGGTCCTTGATCGCTTTCCTCAGATCTTCATTCGCCACTATTGAGTTGAAATCCATCGTGTCAGTCTTCCGTTGTTCTCTTTCTGCGCGAGTTAGTCTATTAGTAGTATTTGAAACCATACCGTGATTCGATAGAGAAGTTGCGGTCCTATCGGTGGTATGCGGAATGAAGAAGTCCCGAGAGGCATGGCAGAAGCTGTATTCGAAGCACGGGATCCAGTATGGCGGCACCGGCGACATCGGCCCCCTCGATCAGATACTCAAGCCCGGGATGATGGTCCTTGACGCGGGTTGCGGGGACGGGAAGACCACCGAGATCCTTGCAAAGAAAGCCGAGGTCGTCGGGTGTGACTTCTCGCGGGAGGCGCTTGTCTCGCTACAGCATCAGCGCGGGCGCGAGATGCAGGCAGATCTGGTAGAATGCGAATTGGGAAATCTACCATTTGCTGATGAAAAGTTCAATGTTGTTACCTGCGTTCATTCACTGTCTCACATGAGGGAGAATGACAGATCAAGGGCGGCGAAGGAGATCATTCGTTCTCTTATCCCGGGAGGATATGTCCTGGTCGAGGCCTTCGACCTTGATGACTTCAGATATGGCAAGGGAGAGGACATTGAGCGATCCTCGTTCCTAAGAGGGAACGGCATAATGACCCATTACTTCGAGAGGGGCGAGGTCCAGACGCTCTTCGACGGCCTGGAGATGATATCCGAGACGCAAGCGAGGAGAAGGGTTTCCTTTGGCGTGCTATCAGGGAAGAGAAGCCTCATGAGAGTGTTGCTGAGGAAGCCTGACTGAACGAAAGCAGCAGCCCACGTCCTCAGGCCCAATCGCGCTTCTTCGGCCTTATCCGGAAGACCAGCATCATTCCCAGAACGAAGACGACCGGTACAACGATCTCCGGGAATTCCGGGATTGGAGCGGTTATTGCTGTCACCCCACCGGCCGAGGTCGCTCTCCCCGTGTAAGTGAAGCTGTTTAGCGTCGTAGTGTCGGTTGATTTGTAGCACCAACCAGCGTCTCTGATCACCCAGAGATACCCTGCAGGGTCGAAATCCATCCCGATGTACACGCTCGTGTTTGAACCGCCCGGAGCAGGGAGATTGCCGCGGGCCGACCAAGTAGCTCCTCCATCCGACGAATCTCTTATGTTGCCGTTCTGGCAGAGGACAAGAATTCTCTCGTTGATCTGCTTTGCAGCTCCCACGTGCAAGACATGCGTTTGAGGGCTGGCGGAGCCCGTTACCGCAGTGGTCTGCCAGGTGGTCAAGCTCGGCCCGGAGGCCCAGTACACTGCCGTATTGGACGCGGACCTGACGACGTAGTAGTTCGTGCCGGTTTTCTGGTACTCGATGTCAGCGAAGTCAGTGATGCCGTCTACGACCTTGTTCGCATAGGTCCATGCTTTCAGAGTGCCGTCAAGCTTGTTGGTGGACCAAAGTCGGCCGTCGGATGCTAGTATGTATCCTCCGTGGTTCATCCCAAAGTTGAAAGGTGCGATCGCCACGATGTTCGCGGTCCCGTTGATCGTATCTGTCACGTTCGAGCCCCAGGTGGTGCTGACCCCCACTTGCCATGAATACACTCTCCCAGAGTTCGTGACCGCAAACACGTACAGCTTGTCCCAACTAGGAGCCATGTCAACGACAGTGTCGCCTCCGCTCAATGTTATAGTGGAGCCAGCGGACCAAGTTATGCCATCCGCCGAGCGGTAGTCCGCCCCGGTCGTCCTCATTGCCCATGGGTCTTGAGACAGATCCAGTACCGGGCCGGTCGCGATATCCTCTGGTCCCTTCCAGCTGGTCGTTTGTATCATGAAATCGACGAGCGTAGATGACCCGAGGGTCGCCGAGCCGACGCTTATCTCCATCTGGTGATTGTCTATCGCCGCTTCAACTGTATTGGTCTGTGACACCCAGTCACCCGACACGTAACCGAGTTGCTCTCCGGAAGTGATCTTGCCGAACAGACCCCTAATCTGAACGAGTTGGTCAGCCCCAATGACTGATGATCCCGAATCCAGCGCGATCTGCATCCCGGTGGAGGGGGAACGATCGCTGTCGATGAACACCATCATGACATCCTCTGCCGTCTTCCTCTGCGACATCACGACTCCTCCACCACCTTGGGTCCCTGAGGGCCTGACACGGATTGCAGGCACGTATGTTCCTGAGCACATCTGTCCTTCAACACTCACGTAGAAGTATGCTCCGGCGGAGTCGTTTGCGGCACCAACGTCATCTATCTTCACGTTCGGATTGCTGACGGGAGCTGATCCGTTGTGATGAACGGTTCTCCCGGTCCAGTCACCAAAGGCACCGTCGATCTCTATCCGTTTGGGCGCGTTCATCACATAGGCGCGAGCCCCTGCGCCTATGACCTGAACATCGGAGAAGGAAGATGAGATGTCGCTCCCCTTTACGAGAGCGGTGGCGAGCTGGCCGGCCTGCGCACCTGTTGCATCCACTTGGACATCGGCGGCGTGTCTAGTTCCGGGTTCGATTGAGAAAGCTGGAATACTTGCTGCCTCGCTAACTCCGCTGAGTTCAGGCGAGACGTTCTGCACCGAACCTTGGGCGCCTTCGCAGGTGAACACGAGAGAGAGGAGAACCGTGCCTGCCTCCTGCGGTATGACTCCGGTGGCTGAAACGTTGTCAGGGACCACCTGCTGCACTATCAAGAGTCCTCCTTTCGCAGGGACGTCGTAGCTGGAGCTGAATCTCTCTTGATCGTCTTGGGCGACGAGCAAGAAGCGCGCTGATGAGGGCATCGCATTCGGCAGCGACGCCATTGCCTCAATCTGATTGCCACCCCGGCTGACCGCGAGTCCGCCGATGCTGTGCCAGGAATTCCAGTCCATCTTGTCGGTAATGGAACTGTAGGTGGATAGGGAGGTCGATTGGACGGAGTTGTTCCATCCGTCGATCTCAAGCAGATAATCCGCCCCCAGCTGATCTATTAGGTAGCCGGTTGACGAAGAGTCATCACTATCGACATATAGAAAAACGCTCTCGACATTCTGACCCTCCATCAGATTCGATTCTGTTTTCGCGTATAGATAAAGGCCAAGATCATGAATCTCGACCGACCACTCGCGCACATTGATGGATTGGACCGACGAGAGTGTCCGGGCCCCTAGTTTCGTCGAGTCCTTCCAGTCATTGAAGTTGCCGTCGATCGTGAATGGGCTCCCGCCTTGGCTGTACGAGACATAGATGAAGGTCGGAATCACAACGGAAATCGCCACCAGTACGGTCAGGAACCTCCAGTTCGTCATCAGTCTTCGGATGGTCTTCGAGCTCGCCCCCCTTCGCGAGAGCTTGAGCCCGTTCGAGACGCCTGTTCCATTGACGAAGGAGCTGCCGTCCGGCGTGCGCTTCCCGTTGACGAAGCTCAGACCGTTTGTCTCGCCGATTCCGTTCGAAAAACCAATTTTGCTGACCTGGGACCTTATCGGCGCTGGAGTTGTTATATGCGGTATCTGGTCCACTGATTTGAGCCGTCTAGTCCTCCCCCCAGGTACGATGGGTGTCTCTGTTGGGGGCTTTGGCAATGCCTTCGGTGCAGAGAGCTCAGCTACCTCATGTTCGACTCCTTCAAACTGCACTCCGCAGAAGGGGCACGCAGCGTCCTTCAGCCCGACCAGATTGCCGCACGACGAGCACTGTGCCTGTGGCCCTCCGGCCCTGGGATCCGCAATCGTGATGACCGGGGACGTCCGCCTCAATTGTCTCGTCTCCAGAACGGCAGGTCCCTTCTTCGCAGTCGTCAGATCGTTGTGGCAGTCGGGACAGAAATCATCTTCAAGCGTCACCCATCCTTTGCAGTTCGGGCACCCTATTGAACGCGCTTTCGTGAGGTCCGCTTTGCAGCCCGGGCAAATCTCCTGCGAGCCGTCCAGGCTTTCCGCGCAATTCAGGCAAATCAGCCGCTTTGTCTTCACCTTTGTCTCAGTCTTCATGAACCTCTGAAGTTCGCCAAGCATCTGGTTGATGTTATCGTCAACGCTCTTCCCCTGCACGGGTTTCGACATATTCACAAATCTTCCGATGTCGATCTTCGTGAAATCTATGTGGCATCCTGGACACGAGGTGGCGCCTGGAAAAACGAGTTCGCCGCAGAACGGACATTCGAACTTCACGCTATTATCGAACTTCTTGCCGCACTTGGGGCACTCGCGCTCGAGGCCTGTGACGATCGAGCCGCACTGGGGGCACGACTGCATTTCCTTTTCATCTGGTGACATTCTCTGCAGGTACCTCATGGACTTCTGAATGCTAGAACCAGGTCTGAGGAGTCGGAATATCAATCCGGGGGTGTGGGGGGAAGGGTCCGTGCCGGGCCTGTAGATACGTCGCCCGGCAGTATCAGCCCTGGCTCTGTGGAGATAACACATTTCTAGTGGTATATAAATTGGCCTTCAGTTGCCTGTTTGACGACCGAGCTGGCTACCTCAGCATTTAAGAGGAGGTCTCAGGACGGGCCGTACGCCTCCATTCGAATCTGAAGAAACGTGTGTTGAGTTGTGTCGTCTCCACCCCCGCGCCAGACGATTGATCTGGGAACTCGACCAGTCTCCTCATTCTTCGAGAGCTCTTCACAAGAGAGAGACGAGCTCACTCGGTGACCGTGAACAGTGCTGACTCGGTCACCGTTCCATAGTCGTTTTCGAACAGAAATCGGTCTCCAAGGTTTCTCGGCGGAAGCGGCCACGTGCCGTATCGATAGTTCGACGACCGCGAGATCGTGGCAGGTCCTCGGCCGCACGGACTTCTCAGGTGCATCAAAGTATTTTATAAAAGATGATGGATATTTATCTAGCTATTGGTGGGAGTGCGGCCGCCGGGATTTGAACCCGAGTTTTGAGCTTGGCAAGCTCAAGTGATAACCAGACTACACTACAGCCGCATCTTTCGAGGCTCAATACACACTCGCCATTTATACCTATTGCGCTCGTGCAATGTGCTTCCCGAAAGCCTGCCACCATGGGATGGCTTCGCCCACTACGTATAGCGACCCGATCACGCACACGCCGTTCCCGGCATGGGCCTTGATGGCCCGTTCGAATGCTTCTTCACTGCTCGTCACGGTGTCACGGGGCCCCTTGAACTCCTCGTTCACGATCATTCCTAGTTTCTCTGCGGAAAGCGCTCTCTTGTATCTCGACTGTGTGCAGATGATCATCGACGCCGTCGGAGCTATGGCACGCACGATCCCTCTCGCGTCCTTGTCGTCCATGCATCCCAGTACATATGTCAGCGGTGTGAGCTTCAGGTCGGTGAGGACCTTCACCGTGGTTGAGGCGCCATCTGGATTATGGCTTCCATCCAGTATCACCAAAGGCTTCTCCGACACGACATCCAGCCTCCCCGGCCATCTCGCCGAGAGCAGTCCGCGTCTGATCTCGTCGTCCGTGATACGGGTCCACAGTTGCCACAGCTCTTCGATGATCGCGATGGCCCCAGCCGCGTTCTCTGCCTGGTACCCGCCCAGGAGGTTCGTCCTCAGGTCCGTGAGACTCCCTCGGCCCCTGTAATCGAACCCAGTCCCATGCAACGTCTGGTGGACGTGGGAGACATCGAAGTCCTTCCCTATCGTTCGGAGGCTCGCTCCCTTCTTCTTGCATGTCGTCTCGATGACTGAAAGCGCATCCCGGCCTCTCTCGCATGTCACCACCCTGGCTCCCGCCTTGATGATGCCCGCTTTCTCCCTGGCGATGTCCTGGATGGTCTTTCCGAGGTAGTTGGTATGTTCCAGCCCTATGCGGGTGATTGCCGCGACCTCGGGTGTTATCACGTTCGTGGCGTCGAGCCTTCCCCCCATCCCCACCTCCGTGACCACGATGTCCACTTTCTTCTCTGCGAAATACTTGAAGGCTAGTCCGGTCGTGAACTCGAAGAAAGTGAGTTGCTTCTCCTTGTCCTCGGCCTCCATTCGTTCCATGACCTGTTTCAAAGGAACGCCGAGCCTGAGTACATCCTCTTCGCCAATCTCCTCCTCGTCTATCTTGATGCGCTCTCTGAAATCGACAAGATGCGGAGATGTGTACAGACCCACTTTCACGCCGTGCTGTCGCAGGATTTCCGAAACGAACACGCACATGGACCCCTTGCCGTTGGTGCCCGTCACGTGGATCGTCTTGAAGTCATGGTGGGGATTTCCGATGCGCTCGAGGAACTCCGTGACATTCTCAAGCCCGAGCTTGATCCCGAACCGCTCGAGGTTGAACATCCAGTTCTTGAATTCGGTGTAGTTCACGGATGGGAGAGAACCGCGCCGGTATCTTAAGGGCATTGGCGGTGCATGGTCGGACCATCGCTCTCGCACCAGGTCTGCTGCCGGACCCAATCAGACAAGCTCGTATGGGAGCTCCCAGCCTGTCGTCTCATCTCCTTCATCAGTCCGGAGCTGTACTGAGCCGCCTTCTTGGGCCGGTCGTGGGAATGCAGGCCAAGCGAGGCGGCAGCCTTTCTCAACAGTACCTTGCGGTCATTTCCAGAAATCTTCAGGTTCATGGGGAGCGATGCCGAGAACGCCAATGTGACCTTGGATACGTAGGGGGATTCCAGCCTCTTGCCGAGGGCTTTGGCGACCATTCGGAGCACATTGTCCTCCACGAGCATCTTTGAGAGGTCGGATGTCATGATCGCCGTCGGGTCCGTCGCCTTAGAGTACTTTGCATAACCTCCGAAGAGTTCGTCGGCCCCGCTCCCGACCAGGACGGTCGTTTCCGCGCATCGTTCCAGGACGCAGATCACCGGGATCGTGTAGGCGATGCGAACAGGGTCGTCAGAGTTCAGAAGCATCCCTGTCCTCGCGACCAATCCTGCCAATGATTCTCGTCCCACCACAATCATGGTGAGATCGAGGCTGTCCTCGGCTGCGAAACCTAGGGCGTGGTCGGCGTCGAATGAGCCGGCCATCGCGCAAGTGTAGCACTTCACCTCGGCGGACTCCTTGGCGAGTTTAGCGATCAACGAGCTATCCAAACCGCCGGAGTATGCGACGGCGACCGTCCGTTCCTTCCCAATCGCCGAGGTTATTGAGTCCCTCAATGCGCTCAGAAGGTCAGCAGGGGTTGTCACTGACCTTGTCACGCCCGAACTATCACAATAAACCATCGGATGTCACTTTGGCTGTGCTGGATGCGTTTCTGGCCGTTAAGTGGCAGCCAGCGAATTACCAAAGGCTTAAAAGCCATAGAGGGTATTTACCTGCAATCGTAGCTTTATGAACCCCCAGATGGAGGGCACACTGATGGCCGAAGACGACCTGATGAAAGTCAAAGTTTGCTTTATTGGAGACGCAGGGGTCGGCAAGACGAGCCTGATCAAGAGATTCGTCCTCGATGTCTTTGACGACAGATACATCGCTACCATTGGGACGAAGGTCACCAAGAAGATAGTTGAGGTCGATGGATCGAGCGGGCAAGCCAAGGTGATGATGCTCGTCTGGGACATCATGGGACAAAAGGGCTTCAGGGAGCTTCTGCGTGAGGCGTACTTCTTCGGAGCGCATGGCGCCATCGCTGTCTGCGACCTCACGAACAAGGAATCCTTGGAGGAGCTCAGGTACTGGATAAAGGCTCTGACGGACGTCGCGGGCGATGTGCCGATAGTCTTCGCAGGGAACAAAGCCGATCTCGAGAACGAGAGGGTCATCAAGGATCAGGACCTCCAGGACTTGGCTGGCAAATACAAGGGAAAGGCGTTCCTAACGAGCGCGAAGACCGGAAAGGACGTGGAGCAGGTTTTCAAGGAACTAGCCGCGGCAATGGCCCAGCGAATGAAGACTTAGACGACGCAAAGGGCCAGTGCGCATATCAACCCTGATAACGAGCTGATAATGCTTATATGCCCAGCATAGGCTAAGAAACGTCGTTCAGAGGCGAGTTTCCAGTGGCCACCAAAGTGGGCAATCGTCTTATAGCGCGGAGTCCAACTCCTTACCGTACCCCAATGAGACCGCTCGCCGTCATGCTCGTTCTTATCCTTCTTCTGTCATCGTTGGTTCCGCTCCTAGGCGGACAGGTCCATGATGTACAAGCGACATCGCTGCCTTCTTGGACGAAGGTCTTGCACCTGCACGATGGCCCCGACTACACCACAGGGAACTACTACGATTGGATGAACGCCACAGGACCGAGGAACCCTGCCATCACGAACTACGAAAATCAGACTCCTGCCATAGACGGCGTCAGCATCCGCAAGAACCCCTCTCCTAATCACAAGCATTTCTGGGTCATGTATCCAGGCTTGGGCTCGGATGTTACCATCATCGGTGACATGAGCGCACATCTTTGGGCGAGATCAAAAGGGAATGAGTCAGGCACCCTGATCACAGCCATGATTAGCGATATGGCACCTGGTGAATCCGGAAACCCGAACCTATGGACGGAGATAGGCAACGACACGGTCCCTCTTACAGGACCTTTCTACTCAGACTTCAACCCATATGATCTGACGATCTCCGGCACCCCCTACACGCTTGCAGCCGGTCATTCCCTGGTCCTGACAGTGTGGAGGGGCGATTCCCACAACGACCAGCTCATAGTGATGTTCGACACGACGGCGAAGGATTCATACGTTACTCTCACAGCAACGAGTTCGATATCCGTCAATGCGGCTTGGACGGAGGATACATCCCATACTCCATCCAGCGTGTTCTCGGACCTTGAGAACGTCCTTGTGGGGGCGAATGTATCCGATCCATTTGGCGCCTATGATATCGTGGGGGCCAATGCGTCCGTGGCATATTCTGGAAATGGGACCCTTGTCCCCCGATCAACGACCATGTCCCCGAATAGGACGGACCCCGCCCAGCCTCCGTACTGGAAGAGGTTCGGGCTGAACCTGTCGTTTCTCCCACAAGGCGTGTTCACGATCAACGTCACTGCGAGTGACTATCAAGGAATTCCGACTTGGTTCACGTTCTCCATCACTGTTGTGACAGTCGACCATTTCAGCGTTTTGGGACCTGTTGGGGCGGTCGCGGGCGAATCGTTCGGGCTCACGGTCACAGCGCTTGATGCCACCAACGCGACGATAACCAACTGGGTCGGGACGGTGCAACTCGATGGCTATCGTACCGATAGGATTACTCCCAGCAGCGGGACGCTCTCGATTCCATCCTTGGTCTTCACGGTCGGAGACTCGGGCCAGGTCACGAATTCGAGCGTGAACTACAGTTGGGGAGAGGAGACGATTCTGATCCGGGCATCCTCTGGTTCCCGTTATGGCTGGAGCGCCCCGATGTACGTCTCGAGCGGGCCGGTGATCGCCATCCAGATGAGCCTCCCGCCGACGGTGGGCGCGGGATCGTCAACCCCCATAATCGCAACAGGGCGTGACCGGCTCGACAACGTGAACTCCACTTGGACCCCCATCTGGAGTGTTGCGGGGAGCATCGGATTCATTTCCGGAGCGGGGACTAGTGTGTCGTTTGAAGCGAGAACCGTAGGCGTGGGAAACATCACTTGCGCAAATGACTATAACGGGGCAAACACCACAGTCAATATCACCGTTGCCGTGGGCCTGTTGGCAAGGATTGGAATCAATGTCTCATTCGATCCGCTGCAGATACCCGAGGGGGAGACGCGAGTTCTTGTCGCCACTGGGTACGATGCTGTGAACAATAGCTTGACTCTGACGAACGTCACGTGGGATACTGATACGGCCGGCAGCATACACGCCATCGGGTGGGGCCCATCGGCAAACTTCACTGCGGGCTATCTACCGGAATCAGGGCTCATCCATGCCAGGAAGGGAAGCATCGTAGGGACAATCGGCGTCACGATAGTCAGCTCGGCGAGGGGACCGTCCTTTTCTGAGATCATCCCTCAGTATGCTCCTGAGAATTCCGGGACTTGGAACCTCGGTCTAAGTGGCTACTGGCATCATATCAATGGTACGACGAACCTGGTTTGGTGGGCTGACAACGTCAACACGAGCCTCTTCTTCGTCTCTCACGATCAGACTTCCAACTCAGTGATTGTCTTCCACACGCAGCAGAATCAGTACGGCGACAGCACTTTCGACCTCTGGGCTGTCGACCCCGCAGGATACAGAGCGCACACCACTGTGACGGTGCACATTGTACACGTAAATCAACCACCGGTGTTCGTGAACAACCCTCCGACCACGCTCTATGTGAAGTTCGACACTCCCTACGTATTCGACTTCTCCTACTATGCATCGGACGTTGACAACTCAAAATCAGACCTGATGTTGACGTCTTCTTCCTCGAACGTCTTCTTCGATGGGCTGAATGCCACTCTGATGTTCCCGCACAAGAAGGGTGATGAAAGTTACTTCGAATTTGTCACGGTTCGTCTGAGCGACGGTGTTGCGGCCGTGGAGCTGAAGATAGTGGTTTGGGCGACAACGAACACGCCTCCATCACTAATCGGGAGCATACCAGACCAGATCATCCTCGAGGGAACAGTCAGTTTCAAGGCCTTCAACCTGGACACATATTTCACCGACGTCGACCATCAAACGCTCTACTACTCTTACGGGTTCCACAATGTCAAGGTGTACATCGACCCTCAAACCCATGATGTCTTCTTGTCGGCGCCTGAGGAGTGGTCAGGAACAGAGGAAGGGATCTTCACGGCGACCGACCCGATAGGAGCCCTCCAGAGTGGCACCCTTCATGTGACAGTGACTCCGGTTAATGATCCTCCTCAGGTCCTCCGGGACATCGGCACGGTCTTTGTGAAATACAATCAGACTTACTATCTCTACCTCAGCCCGTTCGTCATGGATCCAGACAACTCCTTGGGCTCGCTTACCTACGATATCGGCAATCCACACATCAAGAAGGGAACGAGCACCGGCGGAGCGCCTCGTCTGGAGCTGTTGTTCCCGCCCAGCACCGATCCGAATTCATCGGTGTTCATCGGTCCATACAAGGTCCAGGTAAACATGACGATCAGTGATCCCGAGGGAGCATCCACTCCATGCCCCTTCGAAGTGCGCGTGACCGGAAACGCACCACCAAGGATCGCTGTCCAGAACCCCGATCAGCTTTACTACTCGTTCCCGGAGAACAGCTACCTGAATGGCTCCCTTCGGCTATACGACCTCTTTTCGGATCCAGACGACTCGACGCTCACATTCTACATATCAGGTCAGGAGCACGTGTTTGTTAGATTGTTCACTAGCGGTGATGTCAATCTGAGCTCTATTGTCAACTGGTCTGGGATGGAGGCCCTGAGCGTGAGAGCCGTCGACAGTCATGGCGGATGGTCCCTCATTCAGTTGTTCGTGGTCGTGACTCCTGTGAACCAGGCGCCCGTGATCTATCCGGTCCCGAACATCATCAACAAAGGAGTCTCTTTCAGGAACGCGCATTACCCGATATTCCAGTACATCTACGACAGCGATGATCAATACTCGAGCCTGACGATCACGGTGACACCTGCCGGAAACGCCTTCGTGGTCGG
>Ga0315286_10000692_pt1 | contig 28995 bp, 23 predicted proteins | sample YL17G10_0_MG_FD_205038 | JGI IMG/M metagenome (GOLD analysis project Ga0315286, IMG submission 205038) | Sediment microbial communities from Yellowstone Lake, YNP, Wyoming, USA - YL17G10_0 | ecosystem: Environmental > Aquatic > Freshwater > Lake > Sediment | place: USA: Wyoming | collected... | reverse complement strand
GGCTCATCCTCGACCGGCGCGCGTTCCTGGAGACCCTTCAGCGGATCGAGATCACGGCCGCGGAGGAGTCGGGAGCGGTGACGCTGCGCGTGACGAACGACGAGAGCGCGGCCCGCCTCAACTCCTCCTCCAAAGAGAAGGGGGAGGCCGAGGAGCGCGTGCGCCTGAAGAAGGTCCCGACGCAGGGCGTGGAGATCTCGTTCAAAGCGGAGTACCTGATCGAGGCCCTCAAGCGGATGAGCTCCGAGACCGTTGCCTTCTGGCTCGCCTCGCCGGAGAAGGCAGGTCTGCTGGAGCCTTCTGGAGATCGCCTGGCGCCGGACGACGAGGGATTCCTCTACGTCTGTATGCCCGTCCGCCAGACGAGCTCTGGCTAGCCGAGGCTCTTTCGCGCCGCGGCCAGACCGGCCGCGAGGGCCGTCCCGAGCGCCAGGACGTTAGGCCCGCCGCCTTGGGCAAAGCTCCGGTTGCCTCCCCCGCTACCTCCCAGCGAGGCGGCCATGGCTCGTACGAGCGCGCCGGCATCAACCGCGTCTTGCCCTTTGCTGGCCTTGGCGACGCTGATCCCGCGGCCTCCTGCCTCTCCCACGAGAAGCACGACCGCTGGACGGGCCTCTTCTTCCACGAGGTCCGCGAGGCGCTTGAGGGCTTCTGCGGCGAGGTCGACTCGGGCGGCGACGAGGGTGGTCTCGCCCACCTTCTCCGCGTCACGCACCAACTCGTCCCGCCGCCGTAGGAGCGCCTCCTCGGTCAGGCGCTCGAGCTCTTTGCGCGCCCCGTGGAGCTCACTGCGAAGACGCGCGAGGCCAGCCACAGCGTCGTCCCCGAGCTCAGCTCTCAGTGCCCCGAGGAGCCCCTCCTCCCGGCGTAGGCGGGCGAGGAGGCTCTCCCCCGTGACCGCGCGGATCCGTCGTGTCCCGGCGGCGACGCCCTCTTCGCTCACAACCTTCACCAGACCGATCTCGCCGCTACGGGAGACGTGCGTCCCGCCGCACAGCTCGCGGCTGACATCGCCGACCGAGACGACGCGCACGAGTTCCTTCCCCCGGTACTCCTCCTCAAAGTGAGCCAACGCGCCGGCCGCCTTCGCCGTCTCGAGGGTCAACTCCTTCGTCTCCACCGCGAGGTCGGCGAGGATCGCCTGATTCGCGAGGTCTTCCACCCGGCGGATTTCCTCGGGCGTGAGCCCCTCGAAGTGGGAGAAGTCGAACCGCAGTTCCTCGTCCGAGACGTACGAGCCGGCTTGGATGACGTGTTCTCCGACGACCTGACGCAGGGCGGCGTGCAGGAGATGGGTCGCGGTGTGGTTGCGCGCGATACGCTTCCTACGGTCGACGTCGACAGACAACCGGACGAGGTCGCCGATCTGGAAGTCTCCCTCGAGGACCTTGACCCGGTGAAGGAAAGCCTCGTACGGGTTCTTCTGCACGTCGACAACCTGACCCTTCCCGGCACGAGTGAGGTTCTCGATCGTACCGATGTCAGCGATCTGGCCCCCTGACTCGGCGTAGAAGGGGCTCTTCTCCGCGACGACAGCAAGTTCCTGGTCCCCTTTCTCCTGGATGTCGACGATCCTCGCCTCGGCCTCGATCCCGTCGTAGCCGAGAAAGTCCGTCGGTTCCCGCCAAGCACGGATGACAGTCGCGTCGGCTCGAAGGCTCGCCTCTGCGCCGACGGCAGCCTCGGCGGTCACCCCCCGCGACCTCTCTCGCTGCCCGGCCATCGCCTTCTCGAACCCCGGCCGATCGACCGAGACACCGCTCTCGCCCGCGATCTCCTCAGTCATCTCGAACGGGAAGCCGTAGGTATCGTAGAGCTCAAAGGCTGTCTCTCCAGGAAGCGTCTTCCGGCGGCCGAGCCCCTCCAGCGCGGCGTGAAGGCGCTGCTCCCCTGAGCGCAAGGTCTTGCGAAAGGTCTCCTCCTCGCGGGCGATGACCCGCTCAGCCATCGAGCGCGAGGCCACGATCTCCGGGTAGGTAGCCCCAAGCGACGATACGACCGGCTCGATCAGAGTCTTCAGAGCGTTCTCGGAAAGCTCCAGCCTCTCTCCCGCACGCACCGCCCGCCGCAGGATCCGACGCAGGACGTAGCCCTGCTTCTCGTTCGCCGGGAAGACCCCGTCTGAGATGAGCATGACCGACCCGCGGATGTGGTCAGCCACGACGTTCCGATGGAGACGGTCGTCGAGACCGATCGGCTGCGGAGCGGCCTGCTCGATCGCCTCGATGATCGAACGGAAGAGGTCGGTCTCAAAGTCGGTCGAGACACCCTGCAGCACGGCGGCCGTGCGCTCAAGGCCCATCCCCGTGTCGATGTTCTTCTTCTTGAGCGGGACGAGGCTTCCGTCCTCATGGGCCTCGTGCTGCATGAACACGAGATTCCAGATCTCGGAGAATCGATTGCACGAGCAGGCAACGCCCGCGCAGTCCGGGCCACAGGCCTTTTCTCTCCCCCAGTCGTAGAAGATCTCGCTGTCTGGTCCGCACGGGCCGCTCGCCCCGACCGGTCCCCACCAGTTGTGTTCCTTCCCGAGACGGACGATACGCGCCGGAGGGATTCCGATCGTGTCCTTCCAGATGGCGTAGGCCTCGACGTCCTCCTCGTACACCGAAACCCACAGCCGCTCCTTGGGGATAGAGAGCTCTTGAGTGACGAACTCCCAGGCGAGCTCGATCGCCCCTTCCTTGAAGTAGTCCCCGAACGAGAAGTTCCCCAGCATCTCGAAGAACGTGTGATGAAAGGCTGTCTTTCCGACATTTTCAATGTCGGTCGTGCGGAAACACTTCTGGCAGGTCGTCGCTTTTCGGAAGCTCGGCTCGGCGCGGCCCCAGAAGAAGTCCTTGAACTGGACCATGCCCGCGGCGGTGAACAGGAGTGTCGGGTCCTTGGGGACGAGGGACGAGCTGGGAAGCAGCTTGTGGTCCCGCTCGACAAAGTAGTCGAGGAAGAGTCGGCGAAGTTGGTCAGTCCGCACTGGAATCCCCCCTTGACAAGAGTCGGAGAGCTATTCTAGGCCGCCCCGGCCGCCGATCAACCTCGCGCAGGTGGCTGAGGGCGCACCGCACGTCGCGGCCGCTCGACCGGTCGTGTGCGGCGTGGCGCTGCGTCCCCGCACCAGCACGTCTGCACTGGCACCCTTAGCCACACGGGACGCGAGACTAGACCCGTCCGTGGTAGCGCGGATCGAGAGCGTCGCGAAGGCCGTCGCCGACGAAGTTTGCGCACAGGACAGTGAGGAAGATGAAGAGCCCCGGGAAGAACGCGATGTAGACGCCGTTAGGATAGTAGAGGAACTCCTGGGCTCGGCTCAGCATGTTCCCCCACGAGACGGCCGGAGGCTGGATGCCGAGTCCGAGGAACGAGAGTCCCGATTCGATCAGAATCGCCTCGCCCGTCATCAAGGTCGCCTGAACGATCATCACCGAGGCCGCGTTGGGGAGAAGGTGCCGAAACACGATTCTCCAGCTCGGAGCGCCCACCGCCCTCGCCGCCTCGACGAACTCGCGCTCGCGCAGGCTGAGGATCTGGCCGCGAACCAGGCGTGCGGTGCTCATCCAGGAGAGCGCGATGATGACCACCACGATGACGACGATGCTCTTGGAGCCTCCTAGGAGAGTGCTGAGCGTGGCGGCGAACTTCACCTGTGGGTTCGCCAGAAGACCGACGAGGATCAGGAGAAGAGGAAGCTGAGGAATGGAAAGCATGATCTCGATGAAGCGGCTCGCAATCGCGTCCGGGAGCCTTCCCCAGTACCCGGCCACCGCCCCGACCAGGCCACCAATCAGCGTGGAGACAATCGCCGCCACGAAACCGACCAGAAGGGAGACCCTCCCTCCCTGGAGCACCCGCGCGAGGATGTCGCGGCCCAGGTCGTCCGTCCCAAAGGGATGCGCCCCGCATCGCCACCAGAGAATCCGCGGCCGAACGCACTGCCCGACCAGGGCAGGATCGTCCGGCACCGAGAACGACGGGGCGCTGAACATGGCCTTCCGGTTCTGCCGCGAGTAGTCGTACGGCGTGAGCCACGGGGCGGCGATCGCGCCCAGGAGGAGGAAGAGGAGGACGGCCCCACCGATCATCGCCAGCCTGTGCCGGCGGAAGCGCCGCCATGCGAAGGACCAGTACGAGTAGCCCCGCTGTGGCCTCGGCTCCGAGGAAGGAGCGGAAGGCTCAGGCTCTGCAGCCAGCCTAATCATAACGGATGCGCGGGTCCGCCACCGCGTAGGCAAGATCGGCGAGCAGGTTGAAGGCCACCACCAAGAGAGAAATGAACATGAGCGAGACCATCGCGACGTTGAAGTCGTTCACCAGAATCGCGTTGAAGATCGCCCGCCCCATTCCCGGCCAGTTGAACACCGTCTCCGTGAGGATCGCTCCCGAGAAGAGGAGGGGGACGCTCAGGCCCATGAGCGTGATCAGGGGGAGAATCGCGTTCCGCACGGCGTGGTGGTACGTGACCCGCCGCTCCGCAAGGCCCTTCGCGCGGGCCGTGACGATGTAGTCGAGGTTGATCACCTCAAGCATGGAACTGCGCATGAAACGCGTCCACTGCGCCAACTGGAGCGATGAGAGGGCTGTCACGGGCAGGATCAGGTGTCGGAGCCTGTCCCCGAGAAGCGCCCACGCGCCCGTGACGCCGGGGGTGGTCATTCCACCCGCCGGAAGGAAGCCGTGCAGCAGAACGGCGAAAACGTAGATCAGCATGATCCCAAGCCAGAAAATGGGCAGAGACACCCCAATGAAGTTGATGACGGTCACCCCGTAGTCGAGAAGGCTGTGCTGGTAGAGCGCGGAGACGACTCCCATGGGCACCGCGACGAAGAACGCGAGCAGAAGCGAGATCCCCGAAAGCAGCAGGGTGTTCGGCAGCCGGTACTGGAAGACGTACGCCGCCGCCGGCCGCCCGAACTGCCGTGAGGGGCCGAAGTCGCCCTGAATCGCCCGCCCTAGCCACCGCCAGTACCGCACGTACCACGGCCGGTCGAGCCCGTAGAACTTGCGCAGGCGATCGTAGTCCTGTTGGGTGAAGCCCGGGTTGCCTCGCCTCATCTCGTCGATGGGGTCTCCCGGCTTGAGGGCAAGCAGCCCGTACAGGATCAGGGAGATCACGAACAGCGTTGGGATCACCTGGAGAAGTCGCCGGGCAAGATACGTGAACATGTCTATCCCACACTAGACGCTGGGGGCGAGGTCAGCCCTCACCCCCAGCGAACAAGCCGTCCGGTTCGAGCGTCAGCTAGCGAACGGCCACCGCGCCGTTCTGCTGCCAACCCCACTCCCACGCGTTCCAGAACTGACCCCGCGCAACGGGCGTCCCCTTCGTGTAGTTGACGAGACCGGCCATCTTCGTGACCGTCTCCGCCCGCTCGTACAGCGGGACCGTCGGGAGCTCGTCGTTGTAGATCTTCTGCATCGCCACGAGGATCGGCACCCGCTTCGCCGCGTCGAACTCCTTCAGGGCCGCGGCCCGCAGCGCGTCGAACTGGGGATTGTTCCAGCCCGTGATGTCCGAACCTCCAAAGCCGTTCTCTGCGAGTGGAACGTTCTCCAGGAGGGGATCCGCCGGACTCTCGAGCAGGTCGTTCGCCCACAGCTCGTTCGAAAGCGGGTCCGCAGGAGCCTGACCGATCCCGCCGCCCTCAGCGTATTCCATGATCCCGCGCCAGGTGCATTCCGAGGCGTGGTTCATGTATTCCGTGCTGAACATGACGTCTGCGGGGATGTTCTCCACCTCAAGCTTGATCCCCACGTCCTTGAGGAACTCCTGGAGGATCTCGCCCGTCCGCACGCGGAACCCGGCCGTCGTCGCCACCCAGTGCATGACGAACTTGACCGTGCGACCGTCAGCGGTCGTGCGCTCCAGCCAGCCGTCGTTATCGCTGTCCGCCCAGCCGAGCGCCGCGAGCTGAGCCTTGGCCGCCTCCGGATCGTACGGCCACGCGTTCAGGGTGTCGTCGAAGCCGACGTCCCCGCGAATCATGAACGAGTTCGAGAGGATCGACCCCGGATAGACCGTCCGGCCGAGATCCTCGCGATCGATGGCCTGGCAGATCGCTTGCCGCGTCCGCTTGTCGCCCAGGAGGAGGTCCGCCGCGGCCTTGCACTGCGAGTACAGGTTGAAGTTTAGCTTCTCAATGAAACCGGATGGAGTCGTCTCGACGACGGCCCGGGCGCCGAGCTGAGCCCGCAGTACGGCGGGGTCAAGACCGGCAAGGCAGATGTCGTCCGCCGCCTCGATCTCCCCGGCGAGAATCCCGGAGACGAGCGTGGCCTGGTTGATGATGAAGCGGACCGTGACCTCCTTGAGGTAGTTCGCCTCCGGGCCAGGCGCCTTCAGGAAGAAGTCCGCGCGGCGGCTGAACCGCATGAACTGATTGATCTGCCACTCTTCGAACTTGAACGCGCCACTCCCAACCACGGCGCCAGTGCCCGTAGAAGCCGGAGCTCCCAGGAACTGTCCCGCCACGATGTCTCCCGCCTTGTCGGGTGTGGCACGAACCTGCTCCATGACCTTGCGGTAGATCGGCTCCCAAATATGCTTGGGAGCGATGTCGTAGAAGCGCGCCAGGCCAATCGATCCGCCGATGCTCGCGTAGAAGAGGTTCGGCGTCTTGTAGACGATCCAAAAGGTCTTGTCGTCGACCTTCTTGATCTCCTGGATCAGACCGGAGAAGGCTACTGTCGTGACCGGGATCTCTTGCGTCTGCTGCACCTCGTAGGTGAACAGCACGTCATCCGTCGTGATGGGCTTTCCATCGCTCCAGTAGGCATCGCTCCGGATGGTCCAGAGCACCTCCTGCCGAATCAACGCGCCAGACTGATCGTAGAACACGAGCAGGCGGCCATTCGTGGCCGTCGGAATCTCCGTGGCCAGACCGGGTTTCAAGTCCCCCTTCGAGTCGAAGTAGGTCAGGCCGATATTGAAGATCCCCAGGACGTTCTCCTTGGTGTCTGCCGCGCCCTCCCAAGGGCACAGGTTCGAGGGCTCTTGCGTCGCGCCAATGACCAGGTTGTTCGAGGTGGGGCTCGCCCACGCCACGGCGCCGAACAGAAACGCGACACCCAGTACCAATAGTGACACTCTCCGCAACACGTCACACCTCCCTTTACCTTGCTCGCCCCAGACTCAAGGGCTTCACTCCCCGTTGGTGAAGTCGACGTGATCGCCGATTTCACCTCCCTCTGCACATCTTTACTGATACTGAGCATAGGCGCCCTTCCCTCCTTTGTCAACTGCGAAAACCCCGCGCCCAAAAGGAGCGCTTGTTCGGCGAAGGAGCGGCAATGCCCGTGCCGCCTCGGCCCGGGCGGATCGAGCAAGCTATTCCTCTTCCCACCCACGTCGGCTCGTCAGGGCGACCGCCGTCGGAGCACTCCATCCTGGGGTGATGGGTGGGGATCGACGGCGGAAACCCAAAGCGGGAGGGGATCCGTGGGCGGCCTTGTGGGTAGATGGGGGCGGCGGGCGCGTCGCCGGGGGACACGGGCGTCCTTGTTGTCCGTCCGAGAACGGAGGACTATACTGGCTGTTCCGGTAAGGAGGAACGTTGGTGCTGATCGAAGACGTTGTGGCACGAGAGATCCTCGATTCCCGCGGGAATCCGACGATCGAGGTCGATGTGTACCTGGAGGATGGAACGGTCGGCCGCGCGGCCGTCCCGTCCGGGGCCTCCAAGGGAACCTACGAGGCGCTTGAGTTGCGGGACGGGGATCCAAAGAGGTTCCACGGGCGCGGGGTGGAACAGGCCGTGCGCAACGTCCTTGAGGAGATAGCACCGGTCCTCGTCGGCCTCGATGCCTTGGCCCAAGACAAGATCGACCGCCTCCTGATCGAGCTCGATGGGACCCCGAACAAGAGCCGACTTGGCGCGAATGCGCTCCTCGGCGTCTCCCTCGCCACGGCTCGCGCGGTGGCGGAGAGCCTCGACCTCCCCTTCTTCCGCTACCTTTCCGGAGCGAGGGAGCCCCTGCTTCCCGTGCCGATGATGAACGTCTTGAACGGCGGAGCCCACGCGGACAACAACGTCGACATTCAGGAATTCATGATCGTCCCGATCGGCGCCTCGTGCATGCGCGATGCGGTCCGCTCTTGTTCCGAGGTCTTCCACACCCTGAAGGGGATCCTCAAGGAGATGGGACTCTCCACGTCGGTCGGGGACGAAGGGGGATTCGCCCCCAACCTCTCGGGGAACGAGGACGCGCTCGGGCTCCTCGTGAAGGCCATCGAGAAGACCGGATACCGTCCCGGTCTGGACGTGGCCCTGGCCATCGACGCCGCCGCCACGAGTTTCCGGAACACCAGTTACCGCCTCACGGTGCACGGCAAGAAGGCGGAGTTCTCCGCCTCCGATCTGATCGACGTGTACGAGAAGTGGGTCTCTGCCTATCCCATCGTGTCCATCGAGGACGGCCTGGCCGAGGACGACGAGCCGGGATGGAAGCAGTTGACCGAGCGGCTGGGGGAGAAGGTGCAGATCGTCGGGGACGACATCTTCGTCACCAACCCCGAGCGGCTCTCGCATGGCATCGACGCGGGGATCGCCAACTCCATCCTTATCAAGCTGAACCAGATCGGCACGCTGACGGAGACGCTGGAGACGATGGAGCTGGCACACTTCGCCGGATACACCTGTGTCGTATCCCACCGCTCCGGCGAGACCGAAGACACCTCGATCGCCGACCTGGCCGTGGGAACGGCGTGCGGCCAGCTGAAGAGCGGATCGATCTCGCGCAGCGAGCGCGTCGCTAAGTACAACCAACTCCTGCGAATCGAGGAGGAATTCGAACTCGAACTGGCCTCCTGGCCAGATCGCTACCGGCCCTAGACGAACGCGGCGCAAGAAGTGAGGTGAGGGGTGCGAACGAGCAGTCGCGGTCGCGCGATCGTCCGTCGCGTGAAGGATCGCCTGAGGGCGCTGCGCATCAAGCCATTTGCTTTGGTCGTCATCCTCGGGGCGTGTCTCCTTGTCTCGCTGTATCTCGTGCGCTTCGCCACGATAGCGCATCTCAGGCAAGATGTCTCCCGTCTAGCACAACAGGAACGCCAGGCGCTCGTTGCCCAGGAGGAATGGCGGGACCGGCTCGATCAGAAGGACAATCCCGAGGCTATTGAAGACCTCGCCAGAAGGCTCCTCGGGCTGGTCATGCCGGGCGAGGAGAAGGTCATCTTCATCGAAGGGAAGTGACGGAGTTGCCCGACACGTTCGTTCATCTCCACACGCACTCCGAGTACAGCATCCTCGATTCTTCCTGCAAGATCCCCTCGCTCCTCGACCGTGCCGCCTCGTGCGGGATGAGCGCCCTGGCTCTCACGGACCACGGCGTGATGTGCGGGGCGATCAAGTTCTATCGGGAGGCAAAGCGACGAGGGATCAAGCCGCTTCTCGGATCCGAGGTCTACGTCGCCCCGGGCAGCCGGCACGAGCGGAGAGCCCTGGAGGGCGAGCGGTATCATCACCTGGTTCTGTTGGCGAAGGATGCCGAGGGGTATCAGAACCTCCTCCAGCTGGTCAGCCTCGGCCACACCGAGGGCTTCTACTACAAGCCGCGAGTGGACTGGGAACTGCTCGAGCGCTTCCACGGGGGACTCGTCGCTCTCTCCGCATGCGAGAGCGGCCAGATCCCACGCCTGCTCCTGGCCGGCCGCGAGTCGGAGGCCGCGGCCGTGGCGACCAAGCACGGCCGCCTCTTCGGAGAGGGAAGCTACTTCCTTGAGATCCAGGATCACGGAACGGAACAGGGCAAACGCTTGCGCGAACGTCTCGTCGGACTCGCCCGTTCTCTGGGACTCCCGCTGGTAGCGACCAACGACATCCACTACCTGGCTCCCGAAGACCGGCTGGCGCACGAAGTCATCCTCAACATCAAAGCGAACAAGAAACTGGCCGACCCGGACCGGATGACCTTCGACGGAGATGGGTACCACTTCCGAACCTCACAGGAAATGGCCGAGCTGTTCGCCGACCTCCCAGAGGCGCTGGAGAACACGAAGCGCATCGCCGACTCCTGCAACCTTGAGCTTGAGTTCGGAGTGAACCTCGTTCCCCCGTTCCCGCTGCCGAGCGGGACGAGCGCCAACGAGTACCTGCGGCAGCTGGCCTACTCTGGTGCGCAAGAACGCTACGGAGAGCTAACGCCACCGGTAAGAGAGCGCCTCGACTACGAGCTCTCCGTGATCGAGCGGACGAACTACGCCACCTACTTCCTGATCGTGTGGGACTTCATTCGCTATGCGCGCGAGAACAAGATCCCCGTGGGGCCCGGCCGTGGCTCGGCCGCGGGGAGCCTCGTGTCTTACGCCCTGGCCATCACGCGCGTCGACCCCCTGAAGTACAACCTGATCTTCGAACGGTTTCTCAATCCCGATCGGGTCAGCATGCCCGACTTCGACATCGACTTCTGCATCAAGGGTCGCGACCGCGTGATCGCCTACGTTCGCGAGAAGTACGGCGGCCAAGGTTCTGGAGCCAGAACGGCTCAGATCGCCACGTTCGACCGCATGGCCGCACGGAGCGTGGTCCGCGACGTGGGCCGTGTCCTGGGGGCGGCCTACGGAAAGACCGATCGGCTGGCGAAGCTCATCCCGGTTGGCTCCCAACTCCAGGCGGCCGTCGATCAGGTCCCGGAGCTGCGGTCGCTCTACGAAACCGACGAAGAAGTGAAGCGGATCGTCGACATCGGACGCCGCCTGGAGGGACTCACACGCAGCACCGCGACCCACGCTGCAGGGGTCGTCATCTCCGCGGAGGAGCTCGTGGCGCGTGTTCCCCTGATGCGTCTCTCCACCGGAGAGGTGGTGACGCAGTTTGACATGGGGGATGTGGAGGCGGTGGGGCTCCTGAAGTTCGACTTCCTCGGGCTGCGCAACCTCACTCTGGTGGCAGAGGCCCTCACCTGCCTACAAGAGCGGGCCGGAGTCGTGGTCGATCTCGATTCGGTCCCCCTCGATGACGAGAAGACGTTCCGCCTCATCCAGGAGGGCCGCACCGCGGGGGTCTTCCAGCTCGAGGGCTCCGGCGTGACCGGCCTCATCCGCCAGGTCAAGCCGCACCGCTTCGAGGACCTGGTCGCCCTCCTCGCCCTGTATCGCCCCGGTCCCCTGGAGAGCGGCATGACCGACGACTACGTGAGACGCCGCGCCGGACGCGTGCCCGTCACGTACCCTCATCCGAGCCTGAAGGAGGTCCTCGAGGACACCTACGGCCTGCCCATCTACCAGGACCAGGTGATGCTGATCGCCCAGAAGCTCGCGGGCTTCACGCTTGCCGAGGCAGACACCCTGCGCAAGGCGATGGGGAAGAAGAAGAAGGAGATCATGGACAGCCTGCGCGAGAAGTTCGTCGCCGGGTGCTTGGCCAATCGCATCGCCAAGGACTTGGCGGAGCGCACCTTCGGCGACCTAGAGAAGTTCGCGCGCTACGGGTTCAACAAATCGCACGCCACAGCCTACGCCTTCATCTCCTACTGGACGGCCTATCTCAAGGCGAACTACCCCACTCACTTCATGGCGAGCCTGCTCGGGAGCGTCCAGGGAGACACGGACAAGGTCGCCGAGTACATCGGCGAGTGCCACGAGATGGGGATCGAGGTCCTCCCGCCCGACATCAACGAAAGCGAACGCGACTTCACGCCAGTTGCTGAGCGACGGATCCGCTTCGGCCTAGGTGCGATCAAGCACGCCGGAGACGCGGCGATCGCCTCCATCCTTGCCGCCCGCAAGAGCGGGAAGTTCAGCTCCTTCTTCGACCTCTGCCGGCGGGTGAGCAGCGAGGGGGTCGATCGGGAGGCGCTCGAGGCCCTGATCAAGACGGGAACCTTCGACGGGCTGGGCACCACGCGACGTGGACTCCTGCTGAGGCTCTCCGAGGGCCTGGAGCGCATCCAGCTCTCCCGGGCGGAGCGTGAGAGCGGCCAGGCTTCCTTCTTCGACGGCACGGAGGCGCCGCCCCCGGAGCCCGCGTTCGCCAAGGAGGAGTTTTCGAAGTCCGAGCTCCTAACCTTCGAGAAGGAACTCTTGGGTCTCTACGTGAGTGCGCACCCGCTCGACGCTCACCGCGACCGCCTTTCGCTCTTCTGCACGCCGCTCACTCAGGCCGGTTCGATCGAGGAGGGGGGACACGCGACCGTGGGAGGCCGAGTGAAGAAGCTGCGCAAGATCCCGACCAAGAATGGGTCCCAGATGGCCTTTCTCACCCTGGAGGACGGAACGGGCGAGGTCGAGGTGACGGTGTTCCCCAAGGCCCTGGAGACCGCGTTCGGCCTGCTCGAAGAGGATCGTCTGCTCGGCCTCTCCCTCTCCGCCGGCGAGCGGAACGGAAAGCAGAACTTCATTGCCGAAGAGATCTTTCCCCTAGAGGAGATCGCCCGCCACGCCCATTTCTCTGTCTCCGTGACGCTGAAGGAAACGGAGGTCGACCGGGACCGGCTCGCCGAGCTGGCCTGTGTGCTTAGGGCATACCGCGGGGAGGTCCCGCTTCTCGTGCGGATCGAGGACGAAGCGGGCTCGCTCGAGGTCGCGGCCGGGAGGACCTACGGGGTGGATCCCTCGCTGGAATTGAAGGCAAGGCTCGAGGCGCTGCTCGGATCCGATCGAGTCCTCTTCAGGTGCGCGGGACGCCGATGAGGATCTCACTGCGCGGGGGGCTGCGCTGGCTGTACCCTGGAATGCGCATCAAGCGCTGGGGACTGCTTGTGCTCTGCTCGACTGCACTCCTGGTCATGGTCCTCCTCGTGGTACTGGGCAAGGACAAGATCCACCTGCTCTACGAGCTTGTTCCGAAAGAGAGCGTGCCTCGCGAGACGATCATCGCCTTGGTCTTCATTCTGGGCATCGCCGGGTTCACCCTGGGGATCTCACGGCTCGTCCGGTCCATCGCCCGCGGCGTGGCCCCGGGAAGCGAGGAGAAGACGACCGACCTCATCTTCCGCACGCGCATCCTGGAACGGGGGCCGCGCGTCGTCGCCCTGGGAGGAGGGACCGGCCTTTCCACCCTCCTGCGCGGCTTGAAGGAGACCACGTCAAACATCACCGCGGTGGTGACCATGACGGACGACGGCGGGAGTTCCGGGAGGCTGCGCGCAGAGCTGGACGTGCTGCCACCCGGAGACGTCCGCAACTGCATCCTGGCGCTGGCCGAGGACGAGGCGCGCATGGAGCGTCTCTTCCAACACCGGTTCCGCGGGGCAGGCGAGCTCGACGGCCACTCCGTGGGCAACCTCCTTCTCGTCGGCCTGGAGCAGGCAACCGGCGGGTTCGATCGCGCCATCGAGGAGATGAGCCACATCCTGAATGTGCGCGGCCGTGTCCTTCCTGCGACCCTTACCCGGACTCAGCTTGTCGCCAGGATGGAGGACGGAGAGTGGGTGGAGGGCGAGACCCGGGTGGCGCACGACCCCCGCCGGATCCGGCAGATCAGACTCTCCGCACTGGCCGTCCCGCCCCACCCGAAGGTCCTGGAGGCGATCGAACGGGCCGAGCTCCTTCTCCTGGGTCCGGGGAGCCTCTACACCAGCCTCATTCCCAATCTCTTGGTCGAGGGGATCTCACAGGCCCTGGAGAAGGCGACGTGTGAGAAGATGTACGTGGCAAACCTGATGACCGAGCACGGCGAGACGGACGGGTTCACGCTGCGCCACCACCTAGAGGTCCTGAACGAGTACGTCCCTCTACGCTCGTTTTCGAGCGTCCTCATCAACACGACCCCCCCGGTCGAGCGCCTCCTCCGAAGCTACCGCGAGGAGAGAGCGGAGCCGGTCAAAGATGACCTCAAGGACGGGAACGAGTACGGACTCGAGGCCATTCGCGAGGACCTCCTCGGCACGATCGAGCTCGAGGGCAAGCTCACGGTGAAGCACGATCCGCACAAGCTGGCGCGCGCGATCGTCCGGCACTCGCGCGCCTTCTCCAGACGGATGATCACCCCTTCACCACGGCAAGCGGACGAAGCCGCGCCACCGGCTGATTGACCCCGGCGTCCGTGGCCGCCTGGACCACACGCTCCACGTCCTTGTACGCTCCGGGCGCCTCCTCGGCGACGCCACGCAGGTTGTGCGCTCGCAGGAGGATCCCGTCGCTAGCCATCGAGGCCTTCACGTCTTCGCCCCAGTACTTGGCCGCGGCCTTCTTGCGGGACAGAGCGCGCCCCGCACCATGGATCCCGCTCCCGAAGGCCTTCTCCATCCCGACCTGGGTTCCGCGCATCACGTACGAGACCGTCCCCATCGTCCCTCCGACGAGCGTCGGATGGCCGACGGCGCGGTACGCTTCAGGCGACTCCTCTCTTCCCGCAGAGAAAGCACGCGTCGAGCCCTTGCGATGGACGAGGAGCTGGCGGCTCTGGCCGTCGACGACATGGCGCTCGACCTTGGCGTTGTTGTGGCCGATGTCGTACACGGTCCTCACCTCCGCCGCCGCAAGTCCTAGGACGCGATGAAGCGACGTGCGGACCAGGTGCGCGATCATCTGCCGATTAGCAAAGGCACAGTTCGATCCGCAGGCGACCGCGGCGAGATAGCGCTGTCCCTCGTCGCTTGAGATGGGCGCGCAGACGAGCTCTCTTTCCCGGACGGGAATGGCGTAGCGCCGGCTCGCCTCCTCCATCACCTTGAGGTAGTCCTGGCCGATCTGGTGACCGAGGGCGCGCGAACCGGTGTGGACTGCAACCACGATCTGCCCTGCGAAGAGGCCGTACGCAGAGGCGGCTCGAGGATCGAGGATCGTTTCCACCGTCTGCACTTCCAGATAGTGATTCCCCGAGCCGAGCGTTCCCACCTGGCGGAACTCGCGTTGCTTGGCGAGCCGGCTCACCGCCGCGGGGTCGGCCCCCGGAATCCTGCCCCCCTCCTCGATGTAGGCGAGGTCCTCGTCCAAGCCGTAGCCAAGTTGGACGACGTAGGCGGCTCCCTGCTCGAGGAGCCGATCGATCTCCTCGACGGAGAGCCGCAACTCCCCCTCCGAGCCCAGCCCAGCCGGAACGGTTCCAAACAGGTCGTCCACCAGCCTTTCCAGGCGGGAAGAGACGTCCTTCGCCTCCAGGGGAGTCGCCAGAAGGCGAACGCCGCAGTTGATGTCGAACCCGACCCCGCCGACGACCGCCACGCCTTCCTCCAGGTCGAACGCCCCGACCCCGCCGATGGGGAAACCGTAGCCGGGATGGATGTCGGGAAGGGCGAGCGCGGCTCCGACGATCCCCGGCAGGCAGGCGACGTTCCGGAGCTGCCGGAGCGAGTTCCACTCCGTCTTCGCTGCGACGTCGGCCAACAGCTGTTCGACGGTCTCGGCGTCCGCGAAGAGCCGTCCCGGGACCCGCATGTCGCCGGTCTCAGGCAGGATCCACTCCGAGGCAGAGACCCTCTCGAGAGTCCACTCCCCACTCATGTCATCCCCTCACACGTCAACCACGCACTGGGCGACCCACTGATCCTTCTCCAAAACGACCCGCAGGCCCAAGTAGCTGATCCCCTTCACTTCGAGTTTGGTCGAGTGGCGCGTCGAGTCGAGACGCTCTCCCCACGCCTCGCCGTCGAGACGATGCCCGCCACCCTGCGGCACGATCGAGACGCAAAACCGCGAGAAGAAGAGGCCAGAGATGTCCTTCTCCGCAAGGAGAGCCGAGAGCCACTCGACCAGCAGGAGATCGAGCCGTACAGCGCTTCGCTCGATGCGCAGGCTTTCTCTGGGAGCGATCGCGTCAAGATCGACCATCAGGTTCCACATCGCCCGCGCGGCCTCGACGAACGCGTCCTCGGGAGTCTCCCCTATCCCGCGCAGCGCGACGTCCGCCGTGTGCTCCACGTACTCAAAGGGCACCGCCGCCTCCGAACGCCCGCGAGAAGAGCGGCGTGTAGCGCGAGCCATCCGGGCCGAGCACGCTCTCCATCAGGACGAGCCGGTCCGCGCGCAGCGCGCACACCGGCAGCGCTCCCAGGGAGCGGAAGGCCTTCTCGACCGACCCATCGTCGGGTCCCTTGAGGCGGGCGAGCGTGATGTGGGCGACCGTTTCCTTCCTCTCTTCGGGAAACCCCAGGTTGCCCAGCTCCCGGTTGAGCGCCGCCGAGAGCTCGGAGAACGCCGGCGGCGCGTCCCCTCCGGCCCACAGGACTCGCGGCCGCGCCGACGAGGGGAAGGCGCCCAGTCGATCGATCGAGAGGTCGAAGGGCAGGATCCCCTCGGTGATCTCGCGGCAGATCGTCTCCAGTTCGACCGTGAGCATCGGTTCGATCTCCCCGAGAAAGCGCATCGTCACGTGGAGGTTCTCCGGCCGGACCCACGCCGTAGGAACGCTCACGCTTCGCCGGAGGTCCTCGGAGACCTTGGCGAGCGCTTGCCGCAACCCTGGGTTGACCGGAATGCACAGAAAGGTTCGCATCTTCCCCTCCGGGGAGATCTTAACACAAACCACGCCCGCCCCAAGAGGACGAACCGTCCGCGCCGCCAGAGAAACGGGGGAGCGCCGGGCGCGCGGAGAAGGCGCCCTGACCGCAAGAGGGGGAAAGAGCCTGTGCGTGGCCCCATCGAAAGAAGGTGGCAGGCGCTTCACGAACGGCCAGCTCAGGCCAAGGAATCCTCTAACACCCGCAGAGGCAGGCTTACCGCTGCTCCCTTCCGGGCCTAACGGGGTTCACCCACATGCGCCGCAGAGGGCTCGACCCTCAACACCGCCTGTCCGAGGACGGACCCTACCGCCTTCCCCCTCAGGGAACCCTTCGGCTCCACTGTAGCGGGTTGTGGAATGCAGGGGACCGCTAGCCCCCCGCCTAGCACAGGCCTGGCGGAGGGGGCGGGATTTGAACCCGCGGTACCCGGTTGGGTACACCTGTTCTCCAGACAGGTGGCTTCGGCCGCTCACCCACCCCTCCGATCTGAAAGTCATTCTAGGCCCTGCGGATCGAGAGTGCAAGCCCAGAATCCCGAGCCGTGCGTCGTCTCTGCATGACCGCCAAACTGCTCCACGAAAAAGAAGAGGGGGAACGGTTCTCGGGAACTCCATCCGAGCCGGGTGTCCGTAGAGCCTTGACGGCTGCCCAGACGAAGGGTATCGTCTTACCAGTAAGACTCAAGGAGGAGCCCCATGCTCTCAGCGACGAAACTCTCCACGAAAGGCCAGGTCGTCATCCCAAAGGCGCTGCGCAAGAAGCTCGGCTTGGAGCCGGGAGATCCTCTCGTCATCGGGCTGAGCGGGGACCGCCTCGTCCTGCGCAAGGTGACGATGGCCGACCTGCTCGAGGAGTCGGCGAAGAACCGAGCCGACGGGAAGGTCCTCTCCCACGAGGAGACCTTCCGCGACCTCGTGTAGCGTGGCGGCACCATCGGGAGAGAACTGGACGCTTGTTTACGATCCCCGGGTTCGCAAGCGCCTGGAGAAGATTCGCGACCGGGCAGTGATCTGCCGCCTAGAGGAAGCCACTGCGCGTCTCGCTCTGTACCCTCGTTCGGGCAAGTCTCTCGAACACTATCCGAAGGTACGGAGCGAGCGGGTGGGAACGTCGGGCGGGGAGTACCGGATTCTCTACCAGCTCGACGAGGAGCAGCGCGAGGTGTTCGTCATCTTGATCGCCCCCCGCGATGAGGTGTACGAGCTCCTCGAGCGAAGAGAGGGATAGAGAAGACGAGGAGCGAGTCGAGCGGGCCGCTCCATTCCTTTCGCTCCGACCGGGCACAGTTTCACCGTGTAGTCAGCCGACCGGGCACACACGACCCCCGCGCAGCTCTTGCGCCATATCGGGCGATTGGCAAACGTCGAGGCCCGCGTGTGGGATCGAATGGCCGCCGATCTCAAGTGAGGCCTGGTCCGGTCAATAGAGGGGTATTCCAGACAACAACCCCACGAGAGACACCGCGCGCTTCGCCGGGCAAGAAGGAACCTTGCCTAGCGCTTCGACTGGAGGGCGACGGACCGCGACGGCCGCCGGACCGCAAAGGCTCGCCGAAGGAGACGTCGCCACAACGGCTCAGGCTGAACCCTGATGCGCAGGCGGGGCCGCTTGTGTACCTCAAGCATCAGGTCGACCTCCTGCAGGAGCCGCTCCGCCTCTTGCCCGAGCTGCGCCCTCGTGGGGGCACGCCCACTCTGCGGCAGGCTGGGAACCCGGCCGGCCTCAAGCGAGTTCAGGCTGAGAGGCCGCCTCCCGCCCGTCTGTCCGCGGGGGGAAGGGAGGACGCTCGAGCCTGGTTGCGTGCGAGCGGCACCGCCATCCGCGGAGACCCCGTCTGTCGCCAAGAGATGCCTGGGTTCCATAGTACTCTTGTACAGGTTTCCTGCCCCACGAAGGCCTGCAAGGGCCCGCCTCCTGGAGGACGTTCGTCCCTTGACGCGCGGCCGGCCTACAGGCCTTGTGGGGCCCAGAGAGAAAAGGCCAGGCCGCCGCTGGCTGACCCGGCCGGCGCGAAGGAGCGTTCATCCCAAACACGGGAGCCCGCGAGGAGAGGCCGCCCGGGCTGTCGCGGCCCGATCGGTGGAGCCTCCACACCAACGAAGACGCCCTGCCCATTCTCTCGTGTCCTCGTTTGCCTGCTTCCTGTGTGCTGGACTAGTGTGTTGGCGAAGCTTGAAGGAGGCGAAATCATGAACAAGAGGATCCATGGGACGGCAGGGTGGCCGGCTTTCCTTGCGGCGGCGGGCCTGGTCGTCCTGCTCCAGGGGTGTAGTCTCTTCACGCCCCCCGCGCCGCCACCGCCGACCGTGGTCGGCAACTCGTTGTCGGTCGTTTCTTGGGGCCCCGATCGGCTGGATCTCTTCGCCCTAGGAACGGATCAAGCTCTCTGGCACTGTGCGCGGGACGGATCCGCTTGGTCGCCGTGGCAATCCTTGGGCGGAACCTTGACCTCGGCGCCGAGCGTGGCCTCGTGGGGACCGAATCGGTTGGATGTGTTCGCGCTAGGGCCGACCCACAACCTGCTCCACATCGCATGGAACGGCTCGGAGTGGTCGGCTTGGGAGGACCACGATGGGGTGTACATGCTGGCGCCGGAGGCCGTGTCATGGGGACCCTATCGCCTCGATGTCTTCGTGGTCAAAGCGGACGGATCGCTTCAGCACTTCGGATGGAATGGGAGCTGGCAGACGGACAACCTCGGAGGGATTCTCACCTCCCGGCCCAGCGCGGCCGCCTGGGGGCCGGATCGACTGGATGTGTTCGCTCTGGGCTCCGATCACAGTCTGTTCCACATTGCCTGGGATGGGTCGGCTTGGTCACTCTGGGAGCCACTGGGGGGAGAATTCGCGTTTTCCCCAGAAGCCGTCGCGTGGGGGCCCAGCCGTCTGGATGTCTTCGTGGTGCGGGATGACAGCCGCGCGCTGCAGCACTTCGGGTGGAACGGCAGCTGGCAGGTAGACGAGCTGGGAGGGATTCTCCTCTCCGCGCCAAGCGCCGCAGCCTGGGGACCGAATCGGCTAGACGTGTTCGCCGTGGGGACGGATCACAGTCTCTTCCACATCGCCTGGAACGGCGCGCTGTGGTCGTCCTGGAACTCCCGAGGCGGCTCATTCGTTCCGTCGCCCGAATCCGTCGCGCGCCAGGTGAATCGACTGGATGTGTTCGCCGTGAGTGCCGACGGGTTGGTTTCGCAGATCTCCTGGGACGGAGCAACCTGGAGCCCTACGTGGCCGCTGGAACCGCTGGCCCTCCCTGGAGACTAGGTCCCGCGTCGAGAACGGCGAGGCCGGAGGTGCTGGGATCCCTTCGTCACGAGGAAAGACAGATCCACGAAAAGCTCACACCGCTTTCACGGACGGCCCACATCGGCTGGGTAGAGTGGAGGGGAGTACGAGAGCGAGAGGGTCGTACCTCCTTACGAACCTCTTGGCGAAGGCGGGGCCCGAATGCGGGCCTTGTCTTTTTCTTGGATACCGAAACAGCGCACACACGGTCCGTTACGCGTCGAGAAGGCAGGTTCCTGCCACACGCCCCAGCGCCGAAGGGACAGACCAATAGCCAAGGCTCACAGGAGACCTCCGCCGCGTTGCTGACAGCTTCCGGACGCGAAGCTGCGGCCATCCGAAAGCCCGCAGGGTCCCCCGCCCTTTGGCGCAAATGGCCGCGGGCCTTCTGGAAGCGGCTCCTGGCTCCGTAGTTGAAGCAGACGGTTGCTCCAACAGCCGGCAGCACGGCGACCGAGACAAATCCGAGCGTCTCGACCACCGGACCGAGGGTGCGGAAGAGATCTGTGCCGCCGGCCACCTGCGAAAGCACGAACACCGGCAGAGGCTCCACCGCCATGCCCGCGAGCCTGCCCACGAACGCCCACCCGGCACCTCATCCACACCGGCTAGGCACGCGCCCTGTCCCCCAACCACGCGGCCAGAGGAGGGTCTCTGCTTCAGGATCGTGCCCCCGGCTCGTCCTTGAGTGCTGGCGAACGAGCCAGTCCCTTGGGCTCCCGGAAGCAGGTAGCAATGAGGAGACAGAGGACGAGGAGGCCCGTCAGGATCAACAAGGACGAGGTCATCGAGCCGGTGCCCGGAGCCTTGAGTACGTCCATTCCCACGATGAACAGGATGCCCGAGACCTGCCCCGCCAAGAGCAGAAGGCCGTTTGACGTTCCCTCCGGAACGGGGTGGGTGATCTCCGCGGCATACTGGAACCCGATCGGACCGGAGGAGAGGAGGAAGAACCCAAACACGAAGGCCGACAGAAGGAGGAGGCCGTAGCTCTCAAGAAGCGCCAGCCCCAGGAGACCCGGGACCGCGCCGCTAAGCGCGATCAGCATGAAGGGAACCCTTTTCCCTAGGCGATCCGAGAGCGCGGGAAGGACGATCGCCCCCAGAATGCCCCCGGCCAGGATCACCCCGCCGACCCACCCGGCCTGGGCGCTTGTGAACCCGCGCGGTCTCACGATGTCCTCGATCCAGGTCGTCGCCGCGTTGAAAGCTCCCAGGCCGATGAAGAAGAGAAGGACGAGGAGAAGGAATGTGCGATCGTGCAGGATCGCCTTGAGCCCGTCCAAGACGAGCGAGCGCTCCTCGCTGCCGGCCGGAGTGGGAGGGCGTTCCCGCACGAGCGCGAAGAAGGCCGCCGCAAACAACACGGCGGCGATCCCGTAGGCCTTGAGCGCCGTGGGCAGGCTCGTGCTCGCAACGAGTGCGGGCGTGAGGATAAGTCCCACCAGGATCCCCAGGTAGATCGCCAGCATTCCCAATCCCGCCGCGGTCGCCCGCTCCCGGGCCGGGAACCAACGCGCGGCCGTCTTGGTGACGGCGTTGAGGATGAACGGCTGTCCAACAGCGATGCCGATCTGAGCGCCGAGAACCCAGGCATAGTCCCCCGGCACGAGGCCTCTCAAGAGGGCGAACCCGCCGGTCAGGGCTGCGCCAACGCCCACGCCGACTCGAATCCCGTAGGTGTCGATGACCCACGACGCGGGAAAGGACATGACGATGAACACCGCCATGAACACGAGCGAAAGGAGCCCGATCTCCAGGTCCGAGACCCCGTAGAACGCGGCCGCTTGGCTGGTGATCGGGGCAAACGTGATCCAGGCCAACTGATTCACCGCCGCCACCAGCATGAAGACGCCGAGGACCACCCACCGATACCCGTACGCCCGATAGGACGGATTGTCCATGTCGTAGCTCAACCCCCTCTGCCCGTAGGAACACCTCCGTAGTAAGGCATCCCGAGTATACCGGTCGGACCCCACTGCCACCTCGACACGGGATCGGCGCCAGGACCGGTTGGCACTCCGGCTCCGGCCGGGCCGCAACAACGGGCTTGACTCGGCCTTCGGTCTCCGCTAGAACCTACGCATTCGTCCGGCGCCAATAGACATAGGAGGAGGCACGCCGTAGAAAAGAGAGACCTGGCCAGAGAACTGAAGGGACTCTACCTGCCGCCGAAGGAGCGATTTGCCGCCGTCGAGGTCCCGGAGCTCTCTTTCTTGATGATCGACGGGACGGGGAGTCCGGAGGCCTCGCCCGCCTTCCAGGAGGCGATCGGGGCTCTCTACTCCGTCGCCTACACCCTCAAGTTCGCCTCGAAGAAGGAACAGGGATTGGACTGGAAGGTGATGCCTCTGGAGGGGCTGTTCTGGACGGACGACGAGGGCCGCCTCGCTCTCGACGGGAAGGGTAACTGGAACTGGACCCTTCTCTTGCTCCAGCCGGAATTCGTGACGAGCGAGGACGTTGCCCGGGCCATCGCGGCGGCGGGAAAGAAGCAACCGCTCCCTGGCTCGAGGAAACTGCGTCTTGAGTCATTCACTGAGGGGCCCTCCGTCCAGACCCTGTACCTCGGGGCGTACGCCGACGAAGGGCCGACGATCGAGCGGATGCACGCCTTCATCACCGAACAGGGCTACGAGCCTCGCGGAAAGCACCACGAGATCTACCTCGGCGACCCACGTCGCACCGCGCCCGAGCGCCTGAGGACCGTGATCCGCCAACCCGTGCGCAGGATCTAGGACGTTCACTACTCGCGCGGCTCCTGGGTCTCAAGCTCAAACCCAAGCCGGAGCCCCTTCACGTAGGCGTGTCCGATCTCATCGAGGGGCACGACCGCCTTCTCGGTGAGGCGCGTCGCGCTCGTCTGGCTCGCAAGTCCGCGTGGAACGCCACCTTGACCACTCCGCGCCGGCACAACGCTCCCAAGGCCTGGTGCAGGAGGGCGAGCGGTTCCACGTCCTCCATCCGCCCCCAGACGCGCCGTGTCCCCACAGGGAAGCCTCAGCGTCGTCACTCCCCACTCTCTGCCGGTCTGGCAGAGGGAAGCCGGCTCGTCACGCGTAGGTGAAGAGGGCGGTTGACCTGGGCAAGTCTTCTCTCCTGGGCGGCCCTGCCATCGCTCGTCGCGCACGTTTGGGCTACCTACTCGATGGCGTAGGCTAGAGCCAGGGTTGGATGTCGGCGTCCTTGAGTTCTTCGGGCTTGCCGGTGAAGCGGATGACGCCGAGCCGGTCAATGAGGAAGACGTGGGGGACCCCGGTTACGCTGTACAGCTCCTGGACCGCGCGGGCATCCTTGAGAGATCCCCACAGGCAGACGAAATCCAAGAAACCGTTTGCGCGCAGGTAGTCAGCCGGAGTGGTCGCGTCCTTGTCACTCGTCACGCCGACCAGGACCAAGCCGTCGTCCTCATGGCGCCTACGGAAGTCCTCCAGAATCGCCAGGGTCTTGGTACACGTCGGGCACCAGGTCCCCCAGAAGTCCAGGAGGACAAGTCGGCCCCGGAAGTCGGCGAGGCGAACCGGCACCCCCTCAAGGTCCGGCAGTTCGAACAGCGGCGCCGCCTGGCCGACACCCGTCCCAAACGGAAAGACCTCCGCCGATCCTGACACGTGGATGAGCGCCTCGAGCTTGGCCACCTGGCCTTGGCCGTCGCCAATGAGCAGGGTCACGAGGTAGGTTCCGTCGACGGCGTAGCGGTGAACGACCGCAACTCCGGATCCCGAGAAGTCATCCCCGAAGGTCCATTGGTAGAAGGCGATCCGCCCACCGGAGACCCGGGACGACGAGGCGTCGAAGCGTACCTCAAGAGGCGCGAGCTCAGACGGCGCGCTCCGCGTGAACTGGGCGACGAGACCCCAGGCAGCGAGCGCCGTCCAGCTTGTTCCCACGATCGCTGCTAGGAAGAGGACAAGGGCGCCCAATCGACGACCTCCGGACAGGCTCCTCGGCCTCTCCCGCCGGAATTCGCGCTGCCCGCGCCAGCTTTCAGATGACGACGCTCGCGGGCCGAGCGAGCCTGGAGGGCACGCCCTTCCTTCGTCACCGCGCGCAGACCGGATCAGGCCCAAGACCAACGAAACGGCGGACATGGGTCAAGTGTATCATTGATAGAAAGAGAACGCGCGGCGCCGGTGTGAACGTGTCCGGAAGCGCTGCCGTTCGAGCCGACCTTTAGGAGGGTGTGGCATGATGAAGCGACTGACTCTGTCTTTACTTGTTGTGATGGCTCTGGGAATCGCGGCCTGGGCTGCCCCGCAGATCACGGCGGATTCGACCACCTGGGACTTCGGGACCGTGGTCTCGGGCACCGTGCTCGTGCACACATTCGTCCTCACCAACACCGGGAGCGATCCGCTCCACATCTCAAATGTGTCGACGTCGTGCGGCTGCACGGTGGCACAACTCGCCAAGTCGACGCTCAATCCTGGCGAATCGACCAACCTGACCGTCACGTGGCACAGCGCGGGAACAGGAGACGCCTCTAAGACGGTCATGGTCAATTCGGACGATCCGATCCAGAGCAGGCTTGACCTCGTGCTCACCGCCACCCTCGTCCTGAACGCGCCCAAGATCTCCGTCGATCCGGCGTCGTTTGACTTCGGGATCACAAGCAGCGGAACCGAGCTTGTTCACACCTTCCGGCTCAGCAATGCCGGGGACCAGCCGCTCGTCATCTCCGAGGTCAGCACGACGTGCTCCTGCACGACGGCCGGGCTCGGCCCCATGACCCTCGCTCCCGGGGAATCGACCGACTTCCAGATCACCTACAGCCCCACAGGATCGGGAAAGCAGGAGAGCACGGTGACGATCAAGTCCAACGATCCGAGCCCGAGCCGGGGGACGGTCACCGTCTCGGCGACCACCGTCCCGTACGGTCAGATCCCCGCAGGCACGCTCGAGGCGAAGATTCGGATCCTCGTTGATCTGCGCTCTGCACAAGCCTACGCGGCCGGACATCTCCAGGGTGCGATCAACCTCCCCCAGGCCGAGATGGCCTCCTGGACGCCGAACCTTCCTCGCGGGGTCACGATCATCGTCTACGATCAGGACGGCTCCCAGGCAGGGCCGGTGGTGCAGTCCCTGCGTGGGGCGGGGGTGAGTTTGGCCTCGGCTCTCACGGGCGGATTGAACGCCTGGACAGCCCTCTACGGCAATCAACTCGTGGTGGCCTCGGCCGCACGCGAGCGCTTCATTGTGAACGGGTCCACCGGCTCCGCGTCCCTCGCGGGACTGGCACCGGCGGTCGCCGCGCCGATCGTCCGCGGCGACTTCGTCGTCCTGGTTGACCTGCGAAGCGCCTCGGACTACGCGCAGTCCCGCCTTGCCGGGGCGGTGAACGTGGCGCCAAGCCAGCTCCTCACCTGGGCCGTAAGTCTTCCCAAGGACGCGTTGGTCGTCGTCTACGACGCGAATGGAGGGGCGGCGTCCTACGCGCAGCAGCTGCGGAACCAGGGCTTTGCGAAGGCCGTGGAACTCTACGGCGGCTTCAACGCGTGGAAGCAGCAGATGAAGGACCGGCTCTTGGTCACCCCTGTGGCGCGCTAGATCTGCCGCACGCCGCCACCCCCACGATAGGCTCCTCGCCGGTTCGAGACCGCCGGGGGCTCTTGCGCCGCAGGCTGAGCACCACATCCTCGTAGTCGATTCCAGAGTTCTAGGGGAAGTCACCAGGCCCGGCGGTCGCCGGGCCTCTCTCTTCTTGCTCGGGCGCCCGCCTCTGCGGTGCGCCGTGACGCCGTCTGTCCGCAGGTTGACAGCGGGGCGCCCAGCCTGTTAGATTCCTTCCGTGCCCTAGACCGACACGGCGTCGAGGAACGAGGCAAGCATGGCGGACACACGAACCCTATCTAATTCCGTCCAGGGCGTGGCGATCGTCGTATTCCTGGGCGGCATCTTCGATATCGGCCTGGGCATGCTCTTCCTGTTGCAGGCTGGAGCGCCCGGCGCCGAGATCCCTGCCGAGGTTATTCGGGGCGTCGGCATCACGACCATTCTGATCGGTTCAATCTGTGGGGCAGCGGCGGTCGGCTTCTGGCGGCTCCGCAGGTGGGCGTGGACCGTCGTCACGGTGTTCCTCTGGATCGACGTGTGTTTCAGGGGTCTCACGCTGCTTCTGGGAGGCGTGACACTCGTGGAGACGCTCGCCCTCTGCTTCTTCCTGGGGCTTTTGCTCTTGGTGTACCGAGTCCGGCCGTCGTTCGCTCCGCAGGATGCGCGACGTCCTCTCCGCTGTCCGCGTTGCGGGCACGCGCACGCCTCCGATGCGAACTACTGTCCGCGGTGCGGAGGCGATCTTGACCTCTCTTCTTCCGGTGCTAGTCCACGCGCGCCAGCGGCGGAGTCTTCCTCGCCGCGCGGGAAGCCGCCAGATCCGCACACGATCCTGCCAGGTGCGAAGGACGGCAGGGACAGGACCGACGACTCTCACGACGACGAGCCGGACGCCCCTGCCTGAGAGGTCGCGCACACGCGCCCATCCGGAGCATCGCTTCGGATCCATCCGGTCCTCCGCGCAGAGGTCCCGAGCACGAACTGATCTAGGGCGAGCCGGCGAACCTGGAGTGCAGCGGCCTGCGGCAGGCCGGTAGGGGCCAACGCACTTGGGTTCGACGGAGAGCTCGTCCCGCGACGTCCAGTCGAGGAGGACGGGGACGGGAGTCGGTCCGATCTATCGATTGGCGTGATTCTCGTCTTGTCCCAGGCAACAACGGGAGAGAGGAAGGTTGGTCCGGGTTCGCTTGCGGGGCCCAGGCCGTCCGATCGCGAGCCAGAGCTACCCCGTCGCGGTGGACCCAGCCGTCCTCGGCAGAGGGGATCGGACGCGCAGCCACCCAACGCGAACACCGCAGGGGCACCCAGGCCAAAGACGGGGGTTCCTCAGGGATTCCACTTCCGGAGCCAGCGGAAAGCCTTCCAGCCGGCGTAGATGGCGAGGGCCAGGAACGCAGCTAGTATCAGCAGTTGCAGGATCCCGACCACGGGCCACCACCTGGCGATGCTGCCCATCGATGACTCACCTCCTGGTCGCCGAACCTCCGACGCCGCATGTTCTACGCTCGATCGACCCGCCCTGCGGCAGTGCCGCGTGGCCCCCGTCGGCGTATGGGCATGAGGGGGCGTAGCGCGGTGCGTGTCTAGCGGGCAACGACATTGATGTACTCATAGAGGGCTTCAGGCGAGGCCCATACTGTGAGAATGCCTTGAAAGACGATGTAGTATTCGATCGTTCCGCCTCCGCTGATCCACGCGCACTGAGCATTGTCAGGATCAATATACGATTCTGTCCATGGGTCTGTCAAGGCCGCGCCCAGGTGGAAGCCTGACAGATACACTCTCACGTTGCCCATGTGATCGATCCAGGTGAACGACCCGTAGTTGGAGACATACACGGTCGCATCCAAGTTGAACGAGAAGAAGAAGGCACCGGAGTCTGCCCAGTGATAGCGGCGGCAGATTGTCCCACCCGAAAGCGTCATCACTAGCGACGTATCCGTGGCGGGATCGCTAGCGACTTGGGTGCGCGGAGCGCGGATGGCCTCCATCGCCTGTTGAAGGTCTGAGAGCGAGGTGACGGTGATGGGACGCACTCCAACCGGCGCACGGTCAACCACCGTGAGACCGTACGCAACGATGGCCGCCCTCCACTCCGGCGGCAGCCGATCCAAGCGACTCTGGACAGCGAAGCCACCGACTCCGCATAGGCCAAGGCTGCAAGCAAGGACGACCAGTGCACGCGCGACAGTCCGGGACATAGCGAGCCTCCTTTCCTTTTCTTGTTGGCGCCTGCACGGACCGGCCCCCTGCTGCAAGCTTCCTATGCAAGCATCAGAGCGTCCAGTATCCTAGCATATCTGACAGGACACGTCAAGTGCTTCGGAGGCGGCGTGCCTCTCTTGTCCGATCGGCTAAGACGGCTCGCAGCCACTTCCATCGAAGGGCAGCGACCCCTCCAGGAGAGGGCTTTGGCCCCAGATTCAGTCGCGGCCCGGCGCCAACGACACAGCAGGTTGGATGACGAGCGTTCTGATTGGCTTCCAAGCCACCCTGCGCGAAAAGCGTGCCGTGCATCCCGGCGCGCAGCGCGGGTCAGCCAGAGCGTTGCCAGCCGGCGCGGCAGGCCGCACAGAGAGTCACGCGAAGCTCCCGCCAGCACCAGTCCGATCTATCGAACCCGCGTGAGCTCCGCTCTACCTGCGCAGGACAAGGACGAGCAGCAACGCGAGTCCCGCCGCCAAGATCGCGACTAGGACGAGGGGCCAAACCGCTGGCAGCGCAACGGCCGGGGTCTGGGAACCCACTGCGGCCGGCGACGGGGAGGACGCGCGGTCTTGGGAAGGGGTTGTCTCTGCCTCGTTCGCGACGGTCAAGGCCATTCGCAGAACGAGGTTCGGTGTCGCTGGGTCGTTGGACTGAACGGTCAGCGTCCGCTCCACGGTCCCCACGAATCCCGTCGTGTTCACCTTGGCCTCCAGATCCACCGACTCTCCGGGAGCAAGACTAGGCTTGGCCAGGGCAGTCGTCGTACACCCACAGGAGGTCTGGACGTTCGTGACGGAGAGAGTCTCGTCTCCGGTGTTCGTCAGCTTGAACGTGTGACTGACGATCGATCCGGACTGAACCCAAGCGGTGTAGACCGGATAGTCCACGATGATCGTGGGAGCACCCGCGACGGCGGCTCCGAACAAGCCGAGCAAGAGAAGGGAAAGGATCCCCATTCGCCTCATGGTTGTCGTCCTCCTTGCGTCCGTGTCGCGACGAGTGTATCCACGGAGTGCGAGCGCGTGAAGCCCGCGGTCTTGCCTCTGCCCAACGCGCGTGACCTCCCGCGCGAGGATCGATCGGTCGCGGAGGCAAGGGCCCATTGACGGATGGGCCTATCCATCTCGCTTGAGGCCTTTCCTCTGGCCTGCGCCCGGAGGAACGGAGTCAGGGGGGTACCCTACCCCGGTTCTTGCCATCATGAGCGTCCCTCGATCCTGCCCGGTACCGCCCCAAGAGGGGGCGCCAGACTCCACTCTTATGGGAGAGCCTTCCGTGGGTCTGTGATCGGGGAGGGAGAGGGATCCCGCGTAGCGAACGGTGGACCAGGAGCCGGCAGGCCTTGAGCGTCGCGGCGGACATCATGATCTACGACGTCCTCGAGATCCCGGGATTCGTCCCTGGTCTGGATCTTGCGGCGAGCGGCTGGCACGTCCCACGATTCGTCTCGTCATCTTCACCCGAGATGTGATAGACTAATGACTGGAGGGCCTGTCGGAGGAGTGCTACCTCCTTTGGCTCTAGCTGCGCAAGCAACTTGCTGCCCGGCAGGCCCTTGTTTCTCGAGCGTAGGCCG
>Ga0315286_10000691_pt1 | contig 29046 bp, 26 predicted proteins | sample YL17G10_0_MG_FD_205038 | JGI IMG/M metagenome (GOLD analysis project Ga0315286, IMG submission 205038) | Sediment microbial communities from Yellowstone Lake, YNP, Wyoming, USA - YL17G10_0 | ecosystem: Environmental > Aquatic > Freshwater > Lake > Sediment | place: USA: Wyoming | collected... | reverse complement strand
GTCAAGGAGGTCCGGGACGGACGTGTCGTCGGGACTGTCGACAGGACCTTCCTGGCCCGGGCGCAGACCCCCCAGGGGTTCCTTTACGCCGTGCTGAAGAGAGCCCTGGACCAGGCCCGCCGGGACAGGTTCTACGGCACGGACGAGGCGATGCTCGCCGAGCGGGCGGGCATCCCGGTGAGCGTGGTCGAGGGCGACCCGCGCAATATCAAGATCACCACACCGGTCGACCTGAAGATCGCGGAGGGGCTTCTCGATGCATAAGATAGGTTTCGGCTACGACATCCATCGGCTTGAAGCCGGGCGCAAGCTCGTCCTCGGCGGCGTCGACATCCCCTTCCTGGCGGGCCTGGCCGGGCATTCCGACGGCGACGCCCTCGTCCACGCTGTTATCGACGCCCTCCTCGGGGCCCTCGGAGAGGGCGACATCGGCGGCCTCTTCCCGGACACCGACCCCCTTTTCAAGGGGGCTCGGAGCGTGGGCCTTCTCGAGGACGTTGTCGGGCGCCTGCGGCAACGCGGCGCCGAGATCGTCAACGTGGATTCGGTCATCGTGGCCGAAGAACCGAAAATGGGCCCGCACATCGCGGCGATGAAGGCGGTCCTTTGTCCCGTCCTCGGGATCCCCGCGACCAGCCTGGGCATCAAGGCCAAGACCAACGAAGGGCTGGGGCCGGTCGGCGAGAAGCAGGCCATCGCCTGCTACGCCGTCGCCCTTCTCCGCTTTCCCGGCTAAGCGCTCCTGAGGACACCGCCCGTTTTTGTCAGCGATGGGGGCCATGCATATCCCCCGGCCCCCGGGAACCAGTCCCGGCGGTTCCCCCGCCGCGTATGCGGCGGGTCCCCCTCCTCTACGGGGGCTCTACATGGCCCCCATCACTGCCCGGGCGGCGTCCAGGAAGCCGAGCCAAGCGAACTTTATAGCCTTTGGATTCGCCAACTTCTCAGCCGCGATGCCAAGCGGGGCCGAGGGGGGTCGTCAGAGCGGCGGGGAGCGAAGTCTTCGTAGCGACCAGCAGAATTGTAGCGGAGTACCCGAAGCTACAATTCTGGTAAATATCTTAAGAGAGAATTATATTACTGCACTTGCTTAAGATATCTCCTAGAAGTGCGGCTCCGAGTTGCTCCGCCGCACTTCTATCGGTCGCTCCCCTGAGTTCGCTCCCTGCCGCTCCTCCCATCGGATCCGGTTCGGGAAGGCGTAAAGAATCACCGCAGCGGACGGAGACGATCCCCGAGGACCCGCAGGCATCGCGGCGGTTGACTTGGCCGTGCGTTCCGAATATCCTCCGCTTAGCATTTTCGCGAGGAGGTCACATGAATAAGCGCGCTTCGAAGCTTGGCCTGGCCGCGGCGATCGCCGCGACCGTCATCATCGTCGCGACGGCCCAGGAACCGGGGCCTCGAGAACGGGGTCCTGTGGAGTCGAAGCCGTCGAAGATGTACACGGTCGGCGGTATCCGTCATGGGATCAGCTACTTCCCGAAGATCGATACGCCCTTCACCAAGCCCAAGGTCGCCGGCGAGATGGACTTCGCCCATTATCACACCAACGACGAGGTCAACGCCTTCCTCCGGAAATGGGCGTCCGAATATCCGAACCTGGTCGACCTCTATTCCGTGGGCAAGAGCTTCGAGGGCCGCGACATCTGGCAGATCACGATCACCAATAAGTCCACGGGCAAGGACACCGACAAGCCGGCCATGTTCATCGAAGGGAACCGGCATTCCGGCGAAGTGACGGCCGCCGAGTCCGCTCTTTGGTTCGCCTGGCACATTCTCTCATCGTACGGCAAAGACACCGAGATCACCCGCCTCGTCGACACCAAGGCCATCTACGTCAGGGTCAAGAACAACCCCGACGGCTCCGAGCTCTATCTCAACACGGCCCAGTCGAACCGCAGCACGGTCCGCCCGTACGACGACGACAGGGACGGCCTCCTCGACGAGGACCCGCCCGAGGACCTCAACGGCGACGGTTTCATCCTCCAGATGCGGAAGAAGGTCGAGTCCGGCAAGGGCACGATGATCCTCGACCCTGCCGACCCGTCGGGCCGGCTGATGAAACGGGCCACCGACGGCAAGGGCGACTACACCGTCTCGGCCGAGGGCGTCGACAACGACGGCGACGGCCGGACCAACGAGGACGGCATCGGCGGCCTGGACCTTCACCGCAACTACCCGGAGAACTGGCGTCCGATGCCCGGCCTGGACCTGACCGGCCGCGGCTGGACCCAGGGCGGGGCGGGCGAGTACCCGCTCTCCGAGACCGAAACGCGGGCCGTCTTCACGTTCCTCCTCGAGCATCCCAACATCAGCGTCGTTCAGACCATGGACACGACCGTCCCCATGCTGCTCCACGGTCCGTCGACGAGCCGCATGAGCGAATCCATGTTCCCCGAGGACATGAAGATCTACCAGTACTTCGACGAGCAGGGGAAAAAGATCACCGGCTACCCGAGCGCCGGCGACACGTACTGGGATTATGCCAACCAGGGCCGGGACGACCGCGACATGCGGACCAGGGCCGCCGAGATGGGCTTCGAGATACCTCGTGAGCCCCAAGGTTCGCCGCTCTTCGGCCATTCGCCGGACTTCGGCTATCTTTATTACGGCGCCGTTTGGTACGGCGACGAGCTGTGGAACGGCGGCCGGGTCAAGGACTACGACGGCGACGGCCGCATCACCGACCTCGAGAGCCTTCGTTATATCGACGAGGAGCTCGGCGGCCGCTATTTCAAGCCCTGGACGAAGACGAACCACCCGACGCTCGGCGAGGTCGAGATCGGCGGCTTCAATCCCAAGTTCTGGCGCCAGAACCCGCCCGTCGAGATCCTCGAGGAGTGGATCAGGAAAGAGGCCCTCTTCAATCTCTTCATGGCCAAGTCCCTGCCCCAAGTGAAGATCCTCTCCGCCGAGATCAAGCCGGTCAAGAAGGAAGCCGACACTTTCGAGGTCGTCGCCGTTTTCACCAACGAGGGCTTCCTGCCCACGGCCCTTAAGATGGCCGACCGGGTCAAGATCGTCCGGCCCGACGTTGCTGAGGTCCGCCTTCCCGCGGGCGCCGAACTCGTCGGCGTCAGGGGGCGTCAGGACATCGGTTTTCTCAAGCAAAACGAGAAAAAAGAGGTCCGCTGGAAGGTCAAGATCAAGCCCGGTACGGCCGGCGAGGCCGATGTCGCCATCCTCTCGACCCGCGGCGGCGTCGCCCGGACCAAAGTGAAGATCGGCTAGCTCCGCCCCGGCCTGTGCCGGGGTCAGGCGGCGGGGCCGTATGTCTTCATCTTGTAAGAGAGCATCCGTTCGGTGATGCCCAGGGTTTTGGCGGCTCGGCTCTTGATCCCTCCGCTCTCCCGCAGGGCCTGCCGGATCTCCTGGGTTTCAAGCCTTCGGACCTTGTCGAGCAGGGAATCCCCGGCGGGACCGGAGTCGGTTTCTGCGGTTTCCCCGAGGACAAGGGGCATGTCGGAGATCCCGAGGACGTTCCTTTCCGCAAAAACGATCGCCCTCTCGACGATGTTCTCGAGCTCCCGGACGTTGCCGGGGAAGGAATGGGCCACGAGGGCGCTCAGGGCCTCCCGCGTAATCCCCTGGATCTTCTTGCCTTCCCGCTCCCCGTATTTTCTCATGAAGAAGTCCACCAGGAGAGGGATGTCCTCTTTCCTTTTCCGGAGCGGGGGCACGGCGATGGGGATGACGTTTAGCCGGTAGAAGAGGTCGGCCCGGAACTTGCCCTCCTTCATCAGGGCGTCGAGGTCCTGGTTCGTCGCTGCGATGACCCTGACGTCGGCCCTGAGAGCCTGATTCGAGCCCAGCCGGTAGAACTCCCGGTCCTGGAGGAAGCGGAGGAGCTTGACTTGGGCCTCCGGAACGAGGTCGCCGATCTCGTCGAGAAAAACGGTGCCTCCCATGGCCGCCTCGAACTTGCCGATCTTCCGTTCGTGCGCGCCCGTGAAGGCCCCTTTCTCGGCGCCGAACAGCTCGGCCTCGATGAGAGTCGCTGGGAGGGAGGGGATGTTCAAGGCGACATAAGGGCCCTTCATCCGCGGCGAGGATTGGTGGATCGCCCTGGCCACGACGTCCTTCCCCGTGCCCGTCTCGCCGGAGATGAGGACCGTGGCCTCGCTCCGGGCCGCCTTCAAGATGAGACGGGCGACCTCCTCCATCGGGGGGGAGGCGAAGATGAAGTTCCGGGCGCTGAAGCGCTCGTCGAGTCGGTCCTGGAGAAGGGAGATCTCCTTCTTCAGCTTCTGCCGTTCGACCGCGCGCTCGAGGATAAGGAGGAACTTCTCGAAGTCCAGGGGCTTGACGATGTAATCGTAAGCCCCAGCGCGGACAGCCTCCACAGCCCGTTCGATATTCCCGTAGGCGGTGACCATGATCGGCGTCACGAGGGGGTTCGCCGCGAGCATGTCCCTGATGACGTCGACGCCCGTTTCGTCATCAGCCAGCCGGTAATCGACGACGGCCACGTCGACGGGATTACGCAGGACGGCCTCCACGGCCTCTTTTCGGGCCGCGGCTTCGATGACCGGGAAACCGCGCGCCTCCAGGTTCTCCCGGATGAGCTTGCGTTGGACCGGGTCGTCTTCGATGACCAGGATAAGGGGCTCGTTCATTTTATGCTCCTGGAAGCTCGATCCGGAATTCGGTCCCCTCGCCTTCCCGGCTCCGGGCCTCGATCGTTCCGCCGTGAGCTTCGATGATTTTTTTGGTCAGGAAGAGGCCGATCCCCGTGCCTTTCTCTTTTGTCGTATAGAAGGGCTCGAAGATCCGGGCCATCGCCTCCGGAGGGATGCCCGGGCCCTCGTCCCGGACCCAAATCTCGACCCTCTTATTATTCCGGCGGCCTTCCACCCAGATGGGAGTGGACGACGACGCTTCCACGGCGTTTTTTAGGAGGTTGAGCAGGGCCTGGACCAGGAGATCGCCGTCGCCCGTCAGCCGGACGCCGGGCTCTACGGCGACGCGAAGACGGGTCGAGGATTCCGGGTCTTCCGCGGCGAAGCTTCCCGCGGCGAGCCGCAGGAGGCCTTCCAGATCCAAGGCCGTTGCGATGGGCCGGACCGGCTTGACCGCGCTCGAGAATCGGTCCACGATGCGGGCGATCGTTCGGACCTGGGATTTCCCGAGCTCCAGATTGCCCCTCGCTTCCGGCGGCGCCTTTTGGAGGAGAAGCTCGATAAGGAGAGCGAGGCTGTTCAAAGGGTTCTTGATCTCGTGGGCGACACCCGAAGTGAAAGCCGAGATCTCCCGGAACCTCTCCTTCTCCAGCCGCTCAGTCTCGGCCTCGCGGGCCTTGGACATGAAGCGCGACTGGAGCTGGAACAGGCCCCGGAAAAAAAGCGCGCCGGCGAGGAGGACGAGGCCGGAAAGAAGGAAGGCGGTCCGTCGGGAAAGGGCGATCATCTCCTCCATCCCGGTCAAGGCGTATCCCAGGTAGAGATGGAACCGCCGGCCGTCCTTGGTCGTGACGGTCGAGAGTTCGCTGAAGATCTTGCCGGCCGGCGAATCGATGATCCCGGACTCCCCGGGCTGGGCTTCACGGAGGGAGAGGGGGAGGTAGCCCTCATAGCGGGAGTTCCAAGCCAGAACGTTCTTCTCGGCGTCGAGAAGGGCCATGAAATAGATGTCCTCGCCCGACAGGACGGAGGCGAGGGCTTCATCGGGGGGCGTTCCCTCGTCCAAGAGATGGGAGACCGTCACCCGGAGGATGTCAGCGGTGGCCAGGAGCTGGTCGCGGACGAGGACTTCCGTCCTTTTCTTGAGGTCGGCCTGTCCGAGGAAGGAGGCCAGAGAGAAGAAAACGAACACCCCTAGGAACGGAAGGACAAAGAACAGAAAGACGTTTCGGCGCTTCAAAAGCTGCCGAACCTCCGTATTCCGCGCTTGCGTTGGGGCCCGCCCTGCCAACTGGGGAATCCGCGCTTGTCCCGGAGGGTGATCGTTTCGCCCCGCCACCGGACTTCGCGGGCGATGACCGTCGGGGCCTCTCCGGGGCCTCCGGTGAGGGACCCGACGACGGTCACCCTTTCGCCGCCGTGGATGTCCTGATTGAAAAACCAGGACGGACTGACCTCGATGCTGTACCTTTTCGCGTCCCGCGGATCCTCGACGCTCAGGACGAGGAAGGGGGCCGTCCCCTTGTAGCGGGGCTCGAGGCTGACCTGGCGAACGATACCCTCGATCTTCACCTCCTTGTCGACGTCGTAAAAGTGCCCGGCCGTCTGTCCGGCCGCTGGGCCCGCGACGAGCGCCGCGAGAATGGGAATGAGGGCGAACTTGGTACTCATGAGATGCCTCCCTTACGGCCGACCGGCAGGTTCCACTGGAACCCGCACATGATGAAGTGGCTCTTCCACACGAACAACGGGTCGCTCGACCGGTTGTCGACCCAAGAGTACGCCAGAAAGAGGGAACCCCGGCGAAAATTTTTTTCGAGACGGGCCTCGAAGAGGTGCCGGAGGTCGTTCCGGCCAAGGCCGAGCGGTACGCCTTCAAGGCTCATGCTCTCAACTCCCGGATAGGTCTTGTCGGAATACGTATAGCCAGCCTTGAGCTCGACGCTCCACGGGAGGTTCATTGTGATCCGGCCGTTCAACTGGCGGCCTTCCCAGGAAAAAGAGTCGGTGCTGGGGTTTTGAACGAGATAGAACTCCTCGATCGATAAGAAAGGGTTCTCTCCGGTCACGGTCCATTGCCTCACGGCGGAAACGCTCAGCCCGACAATGTCGCCGATGCCCTGGGCGGCAAGAAGGGATAGGGAGATATGGCCGATCCCGGCGCCGCCGCCTTCGCTGCTGGTGCGCGGGATGAAGCCATTCCCGCCCTGATAACGCTGGCCTCCCCAGCCCTGGCCGGATCCGCTCCCCGTTCCCGTCCCCATCCCGTTTGATGCGGCCATCGTCGTGACGGCCTCCGTCAGGGGCTCGATCGGTTCAGGCAGGAAAGGGTGGAGGAAGTACTTGTATCCCCATTCCGCGTCGGCCTTGAAGGTCGTCCGGGTCTTGAAATACTTGTCGATCGAGAGCGTAGCGATCTGGCTCAGGAAATCGAACAGGGAATCCTTGTAGACGGCGTACATGCCCTGCCATTGGAGCTTCAATATCGAGGAGGGAGCCAGATAGGTTTTGAAGGCCCCGAGCAGGTTGGCGCCGAGAGAGCTGAAGGCGCCGTATTCCTGGCGATAAAAAGTCCCCCCGCCCCCCGCGGCGAAGTAAAAAGCGCTCTTCGCGCCGGTCGGGAGGAGATAGTCGAACCCGGCGTCGGCCGCGAAAAAGCCCAGGCCGGCCGTTTGGCGAAAAGCGGAATATTCCAGGTTGGCGAGAACAGAGAGCGCCGAGAAGTCCTGGTCGATGGACAGCGAGAACGCCGAGATCTGCTCGGCCACGGCATCACGCGTCTGGAACATGTTCTGGGTGGAGTGCTGATTGAAAGACAGTGTGACTGTGCCCCCTTGGGCGGAGACGGCTGCGATCAGCAGAACGGGAACGATGAAGCGCATTTTCCGTATCATCATGATGCAAAACCTCCGATCATTCAAGAAAAAAAGGCCTCCTCTTCCCGAGGGCGGAGAGGAGGCCCGTTCGAAGCTCAGCCGCGGCCCTTTCTCTTGATAGTGCCCTTGGGGCCCGTGCCGTCGCAGACGCCGGTCCCGGTCGTCCGTCCGGCGACCGTCACGCCGGTCCGGAAGGAGCCTTTGCCGAAGTTGGGCTTGGTGACCTTTCCGGACTTCTGGCCCTGGGTCACCGCCGTTTCGCCTGGGCGGCCGATCCGGTTCTGATCCTTGTAGCCGGTGCCGTCCTCGGGTTTCGTCCAGTCCGGGTCCTGGCCATTGGGGATGCCGTCGCCGTCGGCGTCCCTGGCGAGGTCGTTGATCCCATCGCCGTTCTCGTCGACGAAAGCGATCCGATTCCCATGCCGGAATTCCGCCTTTGTCTGCGCTTTGGTCTGGGCTTTTGTTTGGGCCTTCAGTTGGGCCTTGACCTGGGCTTTCGCCTGGGGCTGTTCCTGGGCCTTCTCCTGGGCGACCGCAAAAACGAGCCCGATAAGAAGGAACCCAACCGCGAGTGCCATCAATTTTTTCATTTTATGACCTCCTAAGTCATTTAGGCTAAACTCAAATGCGAGCTACGTGCCAAATATTATCTATAAGAAAATAAATAAGATAAACAAATCTACTCTGGTAAAAACCGACAATTATGTAGGGCCGGCCGACATTATTGCCGACTGCCGGGCCGCGGTGACCCCGGAGTTCCGCCCGGGCTGCGGGAGTTTTCGGGGGGGCTGGGACGAGATAACCTGGGGGCCCAATTTTCGGGGCCGACGATTTCCTGTATAATAGGATGCGCCGGTGTGGGACAGCCGTGATGCGGCGCCGGCGCCGCCGTTCCCGGGACCCGGCGAAGAGGTCAGCCCCCTTTTATCCCTGTTGAAACCGGATCCGAAAGGCCGGCGTTGAAGAAAAGGAGCCGCCCCCGGGAAGAATTTGCCCCTCCCCCCGTCTAACAGGGTGCGGAGGACAAGTGAGCATATCCGAATGGAAGAACGACAACTTGTCCGGCTGGCTCAAGAAGGAAGCCCGGCGGCCTTCGAGGAGCTGGTCACGAAATACCAGTCCAAGGTGTTCAGCATGGCTTTGAGTTTCACCCGGAATCGGGAGGCGGCCGACGACCTGGCTCAGGAAGTTTTCCTGAAGGCCTATCTGGCCCTTCCCCGCTTCCACGGAAGATCGGAGTTCGGGACTTGGCTTTACCGGATCTCCATCAACCATATCAAGGATTTTCTCCGGAAAAAGGGCCGGGCCAAGGAAGTGTCGCTCGAGGATGTCCATGAGGTCTCCTTCTCGGATAAGGAGCAGACGGAAAAGGCCGAACAGGAACGGGAGGCCGAAAACCGGCGGCACCTCGTCCAGAGATTCGTCCAGGGGCTGCCCGAAAAATACCGGGTCATCGTGACGCTCCGGGACATCCAGGGCCTGGCCTACGACCAGATCGTCCAGACCCTCCGTCTTTCACCGGGGACCGTGGACTCCAGACTCCACAGGGCGCGGAGGATGCTCCGTAAAAAGCTGGCTCCTTATCTGTTGGGAGAGGGAGGGGCAAATGAACTGTAAAACGGCCGAAAAACGGATCCTGAGGTCCTTCGACGGGCGCCTCGACGAGCGCTCGGCGGGCCGCCTCGGGAAACACCTCGAGGCCTGTCCGTCCTGCCGGAAGACGGAAACGGAATACCGGTCGATGCTCGCCCTGCTGCGGGACGGGAAGGACGCCGCCCCGCTCCCCCGTTTCTGGGAGCGCCTCCAGCCCCGGCTTCGGGAGGAAAGGGAGATCGCGCCCTTTCTTTTCTGGGAGAGATCGTGCCTGCGGGCCATCCCCGTCTTCCTGGTCCTGGTGGGCATCTCCGCGGCGGCCTTGTTTTTCACGCCGCAGGCCGCCGAGTTGAGCCAATCCGAGGCCCTTCTCCTCGAGAACGTCGACCCGTTCTCCGAGACCGGCCAGATTTTCTCGGCGGACAAGGCGGACACGAGGAACATGATGCTCATTTTCGCCTCCCTAGATGAGAAAACGCCGGACAGGAGGCCGATGCCATGAAAACGAAACACAAGATCCTCGCCGCCCTGCTGATTCTCGTTGTCTTCGGCCTCGGCGTTGCCGCCGGGGTGCTGGGGGAGAGATACTTCGTCCATAAAAGATACCGCCGGCCCACGGTGGAGCGGACCCACGTCCCGTCCCTTGACGCCTGGTCCAAGGAGCTCCAACTGACGCCGGACCAGCAGGCGAAGATCCGCGAGATCTTCAAGAAGAACGAAGAGCGGATGAAACAATACCGGACCGAGGGCCTGGCCAAGCTCGGCGAGATCCGCAAGATGCTCAAGGACGAGCTTGACGCGGTTTTCACCCCCGAACAGAAGAAGAAGATGGAAGAAATGATACGTCAGCATGAAGAACGGTGGAGTAGCGAATCCAATCGAAAGAGCACCAACCGAAGCGATCCGCGCGAACGCCGGAAGCAGGATGAGCCGCCTCCGGAGCGCGAGAGATAAAGGAGATATGCCATGAAGAAGAAAGTCATCTGGATCATCGTCGCCCTGGTTATCGTGACCGGGGCCATCCTCGGCCTGACGGTGTTCCGTAACGGGAAGAACGGCGAGATCAAGTATAAAACCGAGGCGATCGGCCTCGGCGACGTCGAGGCCCTTGTCGTCACGTCGGGGACCTTGAACCCGATCGAGATCGTCGACGTCGGGGCCCAGGTCTCCGGCAAGATCGAGAAGCTCTACGCCGACTTCAACTCGCCCGTCACCAAGGGCCAGATCGTGGCCGAGCTCGATCAAGAACCCCTGAAGATGAAGATCGATCAGAATGAGGCCAACTACAGAAGCCGGCTGGCCTCTCTCGAGCGGTCGAAGGTGAGTCTCGGCCAGGCCGAGAAAGGTTACGAACGGGCCAAATCCCTGTTTGCCAAGGCCCTCCTTTCGATCGAGGAGATCGAGGCGTCCGAGGCCGCGTATTTGGGCGCCAAAAGCGACCTCATTTCGGCCGAAGCAAGCCTGGCCCAAGCTAAGAGCACGCTCGACCTGAGCAAGGTCGACCTGGGCTACGCCGTCATCCGCGCCCCGGTCGACGGTGTCATCATCACCCGGAAAGTCAATGTCGGCCAGACCCTCCAATCGAACTACGCGGCCCCGGTCCTTTTCCAAGTGGCTACGGACCTGACCAAGATGAAGGTCGAGTGCAGCGTCGACGAATCCGATATCGGCAAGGTCAAGGAAGGGCAGAAGGTCCGCTTCACGGTCGAGGCCTACCCGAACGAGAACTTCAACGGCGTCGTCCAGCAGGTCCGCTTCTCGCCCGAAACGGTCCAGAACGTCGTCACCTATACGACCATCGTCAACGTCGAAAACCCCGGGAAAAAACTGCTGCCCGGCATGACCGCGACCGTGTCCATCATCGTCGGCGAGGCCAAGGGCGTCTTGCGGGTTTCGAACGCGGCCCTCCGCTTCACCCCCAATCTGAGCCCCGAGGAGCTCGCCAAGATGGCCCAGGAGATGAGGGACCGGATGATGGCCCAACGCCAGGCGCAGGGCGGACAGCCGGGAGCGGCAGCCCCGGGAGCAGCCACGCCGGGCGCGGCTCCGGCCGGGACCGGTGGGCGTCCCGAAGGCCAGGGCGGCCAGATGATGGGCCAGCGGCAGGGCGGGATGCCGGGCGGCGGCGAGGGCCAAACCGGCCGGGCGCGCCAGCAGGTGCCGCGCGTTTGGATCATGGACAAAGACGGTAAGCTGAAGATGTCCTTCCTGCGGACGGGGGTCTCCGATACGAGTTACTCGGAAATTCTCCGTGGCGAACTCAAAGAAGGCGACCTGGTCATCACCGGGACGGAAACGCCGGCCAACCGGGCCGCCGCGAACCAGCCCCAGATGAACCAGATGATGTTCATGGGCGGGCCGAGCGGCCGCCGATAATCGGCGTCCCTAAGGAATAAAGATCATGCCTGGAAATATCATCGAGATCCGGAATCTGGCCAAGACGTATTACATCGGAGAGACTCACGTCGATGCCCTCAGGGGCGTGTCCTACACGATCGAGAAAGGGGACTTCCTGGCCGTCATGGGATCTTCGGGGTCCGGCAAATCGACCCTGATGAATATCCTCGGCTGCCTGGACAAGCCGACCTCGGGCGAATACATCCTGGACGGGGAAGAGGTCTCCAAGTTCGACAAGAACAAGCTGGCCCGCATCCGGAACCAAAAGATCGGCTTCGTCTTCCAGAGCTTCAACCTTCTCGCCCGGACGACGGCCCTGGAGAACACCGAGCTGCCGCTCCTGTACTCGACCACCAGCGGCAAGGAAATGACGGAGCGGGCCATGGCCTCGCTCGCCGCCGTCGGGCTCACGGGCCGGGCCCATCACAAGACGAACCAGCTCTCGGGCGGCGAGCAGCAGCGGGTGGCCATCGCCCGGGCGCTCCTCAACAACCCGGCCCTGATCCTGGCCGACGAGCCCACCGGCAACCTCGACAGCCGGACGAGCTCGGAGATCATGAACATCTTCAAGACCCTCAACGAAGAGAAGGGAATGACGATGATCATGGTCACCCACGAGCCCGACATCGCCGCCTGGGCCAGGACGCGGATCCACTTGAAGGACGGCCTCATCGTTCGGGAAGAGCGGACTTGACCCGGAAGGGAAGGTCCGCCAAGGAGAATTTATCATGATGAAACGAGCCCTCATGCACGGCGCCAGAACGTGCCGGGTGGCCTTTCGGGCCTTGGCCCGCAACAAGATGAGGTCCTTCCTCACGGCCTTGGGGATCATCATCGGCGTTGGCGCCGTGATCGCCATGGTCAGCATCGGCGAGGGGGCCAAGCGCGGTATCGAAAGCCGATTCGCCGCCATGGGCACGAATCTTCTCTTCGTCTCGCCCGGCAGCCAGAACGCCCGGGGCGTCCACGGCGGGTGGGGCAGCGTGCAGACGCTCAAGGAAGAGGACGCCGCGGCGATCGGGCAGGAATGCCCGGCCGTCATGTACATCTCCCCTTCCGTCAGCGCCCGGGCCCAGACCGTTTACGGCAACAAGAACTGGAATACCTCCATCTCGGGGACCGGAGCCCGCTACCCCGAGGTCCGCAACTGGGACGTCGAGTTCGGGGCCTATTTCGACGACAACATGGTCAAGTCCGCGGCCAAGGTCTGCGTCCTCGGGGCCGACGTCAAAACGAACCTGTTCGAGGATGAGGACCCGGTCGGCAAGGTCATTCGGATCAAGAAGATCCCGTTCAAGGTTCTGGGCGTCCTGAAGAAGCGGGGCGAGTCGGGAGGGTTCGGCAGCCGGGACGACATGATCGCGATCCCCTACACGACGGCCATGCGCCGCCTCCAGGGCACCGACTATATCCAGTCGATCGACGTCCGGGCGGTTTCGGCGGACCAAATGTCCCAGGCCCAGGCCCAGATCGAGGAACTCCTCCGGGTCCGGCACAGGATCGCCCCGGGCGCGGAGGACGATTTCACCGTCCGCAACATGTCCGAGATCGCCGAGACGGCCGCCGAGGCGACCCAGATGATGACCGTGCTCCTCGGCAGCATCGCCGGGATCTCGCTCCTCGTCGGAGGCATCGGGATCATGAACATTATGCTGGTCTCGGTGACGGAGAGGATCCGCGAGATCGGCCTGCGCATGGCCGTTGGCGCCCGCGAGCGGGACATCCTTCTCCAGTTCCTGACCGAGGCGATCGTCCTCAGCCTGATGGGCGGGCTCATCGGCATCGGCTTCGGCGTCGGGGCGTCCAAGCTTGTCAGGAAGATCAAGATGTTCGCGTCGTTCAACACCGTCGTTTCCATAGAGTCGGTCCTGATGGCCTTCTTCTTTGCCGCGACGATCGGCATCTTCTTCGGGTTCTACCCGGCCCGGAAGGCCTCCCGTCTCGACCCGATCGAAGCCCTGAGGTACGAATAAACTCCGGCACTCTCCTCTGAGGGCCGCCGGCTGAAGACAAGGAGAATGAACATGAGAAAAAGAGCGCTGTTCCCCCTGATGGTTCTCGCCCTTGCCCTGGCGGCTCCCGGCTTCGGCCAAGACGCCAAGGGCATACTGTCGATGTCCCTCGATGAATGCATCGTCAAGGCCCTCAAGGACAACCTGGGTGTCGCCATCCAGATCCTCGGGCCCGAGATATCGAGCGAGGGCGTCACCCGGGCCCAGGAAAAATATATCCCGACGATGAGCCTGAGCGCCAGGAGCTCGAGCACGGAGGCCGCCTCCTACTCCTACCTCGACGCGAGCGAAAGCCTCGTCGACAAATCCCAGAACTTCACCTTCCTCAACGCCAGCCAGGCTTTGCCGACCGGGGGGACCTTCAGCCTCGACTTCACGGGCTACAAGACGACGACCAACCGAACCGGCCAGACGATCAACCCCCGTTATGGGACCACGTTGAGGTTCAATTTCACCCAGCCCCTCCTCCGGAACTTCGGCTTCAAAATGTCCCGCCGGGAGATCCTGGTGGCCATGAACAGCCTCGGGGTCTCGGAGGAGAATCTCAAGAAGACCCTGACGGACACCGTCTATAACGTCGAGAGCGCCTACTGGAACCTGGTCTACAGCATCGAGAACCTCGACGTGCGCCGCCAGTCCCTCCAGCTGGCCAAGGACCTCCTCGAAAAAAACCAGCGGTCCGTCGAGGTCGGCACGCTGGCTCCCATGGAAGTCCTGAGCGCCCGGGCCGAAGTGGCCACCCGCGAGGCCGACCTCATCCAGGCAGAGACCCAGATCCAAAGCAACGAAGACCAGCTCAGGCTCCTCCTCAACATCAGCGGCGACGAGGACAAGAGGATCACGGCTGTCGTGCCCAAGGACAAGCCCACCTACATCCTGAAGACGGTCGACCTCGAGGAAGCCTTGGCTACGGCCATCCAGAACAGGAACGACCTGGAGATCTCCCGGATCGGCCTCGAAACGGAAAAGATCAACCTCAGCTACGCCAAGAACCAGAACCTGCCCGACCTCAACCTCTCGGCGTCGTTATACGCCCCCGGCATCGACGGCACGCGGCTCATCTATGACGCGGGCGGCCCGCTCGGCGGCAATGTCATCGGCACCATCCCCGGCGGGATCGACGGCGCCCTGAAGCAGACCACCAGTTTCCAATACCCGAACTGGAACATGAGCTTGACGCTCAGCATCCCCCTGGCCAACCTCTTCTCCAAGGCCAACCTGGCCCAGGCCCGGCTCAACATGCGGCAGGCCATGCTCGAACTCGAGAACCAGAAGGCCCAGGTCTATCTCGAGATCAAGAACGCCGTCCGATCCGTTGAGGCCAACTACAAGAGGATCGTCGCCTACACGACGGCCCGGGAGCTGGCCGAGCAGAAGCTCGCGGCCGAGGAGGAGAAGAGGCGGGTTGGGATGAGCACCAACTACTTTGTCCTTCAATTCCAGCGGGACCTGGCCAACGCCCGGATCTCCGAGCTCAACGCCATCATCTCCTACAACGTCTCCCTGGCGTCGCTCGAAAAGGCCATGGGCACAAACCTGAAGGCGAAGAATATCAAGCTCTCGGAAATCGCCCCCGGCCTGGATTGAGCCGGGGGGGCGCTGCGGTTTACTTGAAATTCGGGATCATTCGCGTATAACGGCCGGCTGAACCATGCGCCCGATGACCCGAAGATCCATGATCCTGGCGGCCGTCCTGGCCTTTGCCGGGATCCGCGTCGGCGCAGCCGCGGCGGGAAGGGCCGCCACCAGGCCCGGCCTCACCGCCTATACTTTGGAGGCCTCGCGGTTCGAGCGCGCCCCTGTCATCGATGGGAAGTTCGACTCGGCGATCTGGGAAGCGGGCGCGGTTCTTGAAAACTTCACCCAGTACGAGCCTCAGGAAGGCTCTCCGCCGTCGGAAAGAACAGTCGCCTACATCGGGTACGACGCCAAAAACCTCTACATCGCCGTCCGGTGCTACGATTCCGACCCCAACGCGATCCGGGCAAACCTGACCCAGCGGGATAAGGTCATGGGAGACGACGAGGTGTCGATCTATCTCGACACCTTCAATGATATGAAACGGGCTTTTGTCTTTCAGGTCAACCCCTGCGGCATCCAAAGCGATGGCGTCTACACCGAGCCGACCGGACGCCGGGGCGGCGGAATGGGCTTCGACCGCATCGACCGCAGCTGGGACACGTTTTTCAGGGCCGCCGCCGAGGTCGACGGCGAGGGCTACACGGTCGAAATGGCCATCCCCTTCAAGAGCCTCCGCTTCCCCAACTCCGCGGAACAGAGCTGGGGCTTCCAGGTCATGCGGTCCATCCGCAGAAAGAGCGAGGAGGTTTACTGGTCGCCGCGGTCGAGGAGCATCAACGGGTTCCTCGTCCAGGCCGGCCGGGTCCGCATCCTCGGTCCGATCGAAAAAGGGAAAAACCTCGAGCTCATGCCCGTCGTCACCGGGGCCAAGGCCAGCGGTGAAAAGTTCGACCCTCAGGGCGGGCTCAACCTCAAGTACGGAATAACCTCCGACCTGACGGCGGACGCCACCTACAACCCGGATTTCAGCCAGATCGAAGCCGACATCCCCCAGGTCGACGTCAACCAGCGATACGCTCTCTATTTTCCGGAGAAACGACCCTTCTTCCTGGAGGGCAAGGATTTCTATGACACCCCCATCGAAGTTCTCTACACGAGGAAGCTCGTCGAACCCCAATGGGGAGCCAAGCTTTCCGGCAAGATCGGCAAGATCACCCTCGGTTTCATGAGCGTTCTCGACCAGAATACGCCCGACATGGAAATCCCCGGAGCAACGCCTCCGGAAGTCGTCGACGTCGCGCCTCGCGGGCTGTTCAACGTCCTCAGGATGAGGCTGGACCTTTTTTCCGAGTCCTCCATCGGGTTCATCCTGACGGACAAGGAAACGGGCTACGAGGGCGAGTCTCTGACCCGGAACTACAACCGGGTAGCTGGAGTGGACGGGCTTTTCAAATTCGCCCGTTTTTACCGGTTCACCCTCCAGGCGCTCGGTTCCCAGACCCGCCTGGGGGAAACGAAAACAGGCTTCGCTCCGGCCATCGCCCTTGGCCTCAGCCGGCAGTCGCGCCATCTCCAGCTCTCGGCCGACTGGACGAGCATCCACCCCGATTTCGAAGCGGCGGCCGGGTTCCTGCGGCGCAAGGACGTCCATTCTTTGAGCACGCGGGTCGCCTATTCCCTTCTTCCCCAAAACGATTACATCATTTCGGTCACGCCCTCTTTGACCTACCGGCGGATCTACGACTTCAACCGGATTCTGACCGACACGGAAACCGAGTTTTCCCTGATGGTCAGCGGTTGGGGGCAGTCCTTCTTTTGGATGAATTACCAGGATGCCTTCGAAAAATACGACGGCGCCGACTTCAAGACCCGAGAGTGGCGTTTCAATATCTCGGCCGAGCCGTTGGCCTGGCTCAGCGGCTGGTTTTCCTACGGCTTCGGCGACGGGATCTATTATTCGGACGACCCCTTCCTCGGCTTCAAGACGGGCTGGTCGGCGTATGTGACCCTCAAGCCCCTGGCCAGCCTGCGCCTCTTCACGTCCTACACGAACAACGACTTCCGCCTGACGCGGGGCGGAGAACGCGTCTACCGGGTCAACATCATCGGCGAGAGGGTCAGCTACCAGCTCTCCAAGCCGCTCTCTGTCAGGCTGATCGCCGATTGGAACGATTATTACAGGAAAATTTACTTGAGCTTCCTATTGAGCTATCAGCTCAACCAGGGAACCGTTTTCTACTTCGGGTACGACGACGGCCGGGAGAAGGACGTGACCGGTATCTTCCGCTCGACCGGGCGGTACCTCTTCATCAAGTTCTCCTATTGGTGGAGGACCTGAGGCGGTTCTCGGGGGGATTCGCGGGGTGCCGCTACCCCTTGGCTTTCAGCGGCTTATCTTGCAACGGCCGGGATGCCGTGCTATAATCCCGATCAAAGGATATTCTCTCTAAATCCAACCCTTCGTTGGGAGAAGCTTCTATGAACAGAAAGCTGATCCGGCCCAATCTCACCGAGATCAAGGAACACATGAGCCAGGACAAGGAACGGGACAAGGAGGCGGTCCACAAGAGAATGCACCCGCCGACCGACACCTTCGCCGAGAGCTACTACTACCTCAAGCAGATGAACAAGAAAACCCCCATGGCCGTCGTCTACGCGGACGGCGAGATCGTCGAGGGGTACGTCGAGTGGTACGACCGCAACTGCATCAAGCTCAACCGCGACAACGCCCCGAACCTCCTCATCTACAAGTCGAGCATCCGCTGCATCTACAAGGTGGGCGAGGCCCCCGAGGCCGAGGGAAACGAGCCCGGCAAGAAATGACCGTTCCCAAGATCGGGGTGACCCCCGGCGACCCGGGCGGCATCGGTCCCGAGGTCGTCGTCAAAACGTTGTCGCGCCCATCCGTCCTGCCGCCGGCCGCCTATGTCCTCTTCGCCGACTCCCGGGTCGTCGCGGCCGAGGAAAAACGGCTCGGTCTCCGGCTCGCCGCCCGGGAGTGGCGTCCCGAAGACCCTTGGGAGGCGGGGGTGTACATCGCCCACGTCCCTGCTCCGGGCTGGGCGGCCGTCCATGGCCGCGTTTCGGCGGAGAACGGAGAAGCGTCCTTCCGGTTTTTCGAGGCGGCCGTGGCCGAGGCCCGCGGCGGCCGGCTCGAGGCCGTGGCTACTGCCCCGATATCGAAGGCCGCTTGGGGCCTGGCCGGGCTCCCCTGGCAAGGACATACGGATTACCTGGCCCAATTCTACCCGGGGGCGATCATGTCCTTCTGGTCGGAACGGCTCAAGATCGCCCTGTTCAGCCATCACCGGCCCCTCCGCGAAGCCGTCGCCGCCGTCCGAAAAGACGCGTTGGTCGATTTCCTCCGGTCCCTCCACCGGTCCCTCGGGAAGATCTCGGGCGGGCCGTTCACGCTTCTCGTGGCCGGGCTGAACCCGCATGCAGGAGAGAACGGCAGCCTCGGCCGTGAGGAGGAGGAGGAGATCGGGCCGGCCATCGACGCGGCCAGGGCCGAAGGCGTGCCTGCGAGCGGGCCCTTCCCCCCGGACACCGTCTTTCTTCGGGCCCTGGGGAAGAAAGAGGCCGTCGTCGTCGCCCTCTACCATGACCAGGGGCTCATCGCCTTCAAGCTCGATGCGTTCGCCACAGGCGTCAACGCGACGCTCGGCCTGCCCTTCGTTCGAACTTCCCCCGACCATGGAACGGCCTTCGACATCGCCGGCAAGGGTGTCGCCGATTCCCGCAGCATGGAGGAGGCGCTCCGGCTCGCCGCGGTCTTCAGCGCGAGCGGTTCTTAAGCGCGGCCCGAATTTCCCGGTCCGTGTCCCGCTTCTTGATGGCCTCGCGCTTTTCATGGACCCTTTTCCCCCGGACTAGGGCCAGTTCGAGCTTGACTCTTCCTTTGTCGTTGATCAGGACCTTGGTCGGGACGATGGTCAGACCCCTTTCCTGGGTCTTGCCGGCCAGGCGCTTGATCTCCCGGCGGTGGAGCAAGAGCTTGCGGTCCCTGAGGGGGTCGTGGTTGAAAATATTCGCAGCCTCGTAGGGGCTGATGTGGCATTTTACGAGAAAGACCTCGCCGTTCCGGACCTCGGCGTAGCTCTCCTTGAGGCTGATCCGGCCGCCGCGGATGGACTTGACCTCGCTCCCGACGAGAGCCAGCCCCGCTTCGAAGGTCTCGAGGATGAGATAGTCGTGGGAAACGGTCTTGTTGACGGCGACACTCTTCATGGCTGAGGGGGGAGGGCCGCGCCCGCCGGGGCGACCTCGATGAGACTGATGTGGCGCTTGTTCATTTTTTCGACAGTCAGCCGGTGGCCGCCGAATTCGAACGAGTCCTTTTCGCGCGGGAGGCGGCCGAACTCGGACAGGAAGAAGCCGGCGAGCGTCGTGTAGCCCCCTTTCTCCGGGATGCCCAGGGCGACGAGCGCGTTGACGTTCTTGACCGGAGCGGCCCCCGTGATGAGGTAGCGCCCGCCGTCGCGGCGCGAGAACCACTCTTCGGTCTGTCCGTCGTGCTCATCCTGGATCTCGCCGACGATCTCCTCGATGATGTCCTCGAGGGTCACCAGGCCGTCGACGTTGCCGAATTCGTCGACGACGAGGGCCATGTGGACGGCCTTCTCCTGCATCTGGAGGAGAACTTTTTCGAGGGAGGCGAGCTCCGGGACAAAGAACGGCTTGCGCAGGATGTCATTGATTATTATATCTTTATTATCAATAAGATAACCAATCATGTCCTTGCTGTGGATGATGCCCTCGATGTTATCGAGCCGGCCCCTGTAGACCGGGTAGCGAGAATAGCCGGCCGAGCGGACCATGTCCAGGACTTCGGCGAGCGTGGACTCGATTTCGATGGCCTTGATCTCGGGCCGGGGGACCATGACCTCTTTCACGGGGCGGGAGCCCATGTCGAGGGCGCCGGCGACGATCTTCCGGCGAAGAGCGGACAGGCCGCGCGCGCCGGCGTGGAGGGCGATCTTGATCTCCTCTTCGTTGAGAGGCCGGGAAGAGCCGGCCGGCTTGGACCTGGACGAGGGCATGATCAGCCCGGTCATGATCGAGAAGAGCTTGACGAGAGGGGCGAAGAGGATCATGACTCCCCTGATCGGGTAGCTGACGAGCGTCACCGTCCGGAGGGAGTTGTGGGCGGCGAAGGTCTTGGGGTTGACCTCCCCGAAGATGAGGAGGAAGAGGGTCGTGGTGATCGTCGCGTAAAGGATGGCCCGGTTGCGGTTCGGCAGGATGCCGACGAAAATGGACGTCGCGATCGAGGCCGCGCCAACGTTGACCAGGGTGTTCCCGATCAGGATCGTGGCCAGCAGGTCGTTCGTCCGGCCGAGGATCTTCCGGGCCAGGCCGGCCCGCTTCGAGCCTTTCTTCTCGTGATATTCGAGGGAGAAAGGGTTGACCGCGATGAAGGCCGTCTCCGACGAAGAAAAAAAGGCGCTGAGCAGGAGGCATAAGAGAAACAGCAGGATCCCGGCGAGGAGCATGGGCCTCCGTTCAAGCGGCGATACGGGGCTTGGCGGTCTTGAAGCAGCGGGACAAGGTGCCGAGGAGCTTCTCTTCCACCTTGGACGATGGCGAGGCGACCGCTTCGGAGATCTCGGAGACCATGAGCTCCTTGGCCTTCTCCATCATCTTTTTCTCGCGGAAGGAGAGCGGCTTGTGGAGACTGAGGTAGTAGAGGCTCTTCAGGACGGTGGCCATGTCGGAAAGCGTCCCCGACCTCATCAGGTTGAGGTGCTCCTTGTAGCGCCCCTTCCAGTCCGTGGTGACGTCCACGTCCCCGTTCCCCATGAAGTGGTAGATCTTCTTGATGGACCCCCCGGTCACCGGCCGGCGGATCCCGATCTCCAGAGCGGTCGTGCTCGGGACCGTGACCAGGGTGTTGTTGCAGATGATCCTCAGGCGGAAGACCGTGAACCGTTCCCCGTCGTAGGAATCCTCGCCGATGCCTTCGACGATGCCAAGACCTTGATTGGGATAAATGACTTTATCGCCAATTTTTAGTGATTTCATGTCTGCGTATTATACCGGAACAGGGGAAAAGAGTCAATGCGCTTCCCCCGGGGAGCGGCCTTGACCCGTTCGCTGACGCTAAGCAAGGCTCAGGGTTAACCCCGAACAAACCCCGGTCTTTATGCCGGGGAGTCCAGGGGTTGACAGGCTGGCGGCCTTCGGGTAACATACACCCTTCAAAGGTGTTGGACAAGCATGAAGAGAACGTTTCAACCGAACAACAGAAGACGCAAGAAAACGCACGGTTTCCGAGTCCGCATGAAGACCAAGGGCGGCCAGGAAGTCATCAAGAGCAGAAGGCGCAAGGGTCGAAAGCGCGTTTCTGTCGGATGAATGAGCGCCTGACGCCTCTCGAGAGAATCCGCAAGAAAAGCGATTTCGCGAGCCTCTATCGAGACGGCGGCCGCATTCGGGGAAAATATTTCCATCTGGTCTTCCGCAGGAACGAGTTCGGCCATTCCCGACTGGCGGTCGTCGCCAGCCGGAAGGTCGGCTCCGCGGTCGTCAGGAACAGGGTCAAAAGGCGCCTCCGGGAGCTTTTTCGCCGGCACAAGGAGCTCCTAAAAGAGCCGACGGACCTTATCGTCATAGCCCGGCCAGAGTCGGGAGACGCCCCTTGGGCCGAGTTCCGGGAAGCTTATTTCTCGTCGTTAACAACGATTTTTCGAAAACGGATATCATCGTGAAAGCCGCCGCGCTCTTTTTGATCAGGTTGTACCAGGTGACCCTCTCCCCCCTCCTCGGCACCCGTTGCCGGTACCATCCCACTTGCTCGGCCTACACCCAGGAGGCCATCGTGAAATACGGCGTTTTCAGGGGCGCCCTCCTAGGCGTCCGGCGGCTTTTCCGGTGCCATCCTTTTCACGAGGGCGGAATCGATCTCGTGCCCTGAGAGTGAGAGAATATGGAAAAACGACTCATCTTGGCCATCGTCCTGTCCTTCCTGGTGCTGATGGGCTACCAGTACTTTATCGTCAAGCCCACCAAGCCGGCCGTTACCCCCGTCGAAACTTCGCCCGCGACCCCCGCCGCGCCCCTGCCGGGGACGGCCGGAGCTGCCCAGAACAGGCCGGACGCGCCGGCTGAGGCCAAGGCGGCTCAGGCTGAGGCCGTTCCCGCCCCGGCCCTCGGCGCCGTTGCCGGGCAGGCCGAGACAGACGTCGTCGTCGAGACATCTCTTTACAAGGCCGTCTGGACGAACAAGGGCGCCGTTCTTAAGAGTTGGAAGCTCAAGAATTACAAGAACAGCCTGAAGGAAGACCTCGACCTTGTCCCTGCCCTGGCCGGGGAAATCGGCCGCTACCCCTTTTCCCTGGGCCTCGACGATGCGGTCTTCGCCGGCCTCCTCAACTCCTCGCTCTTTGATGCCTCGCAGGTCGCTCTCGACCTCCGCGACGGGGCGACCGGCGAGCTTCGTTTCGTCTTCTCCGACGGGGCCTCGGTCAAGGCGGAGAAAACCTTTCGCTTCACCGGCGGCAGTTACGCCCTGGAAACGGAGATCCGGGTCTGGAAGAACGACCAGCCGGTTTCACCCTCCGTCCTGTGGGGCCCGGGAATTGGCAACCCCTCCCCTGCCGACCTGAAGCAAAGTTTCAGCGCCAGCACGGGGTCGGCCGTGTATACCGGGGGCAAGGTCATCCGAATGATCGAGAGGAAATACAAGGCCGAGCAGGGCGCCTACAATTTCGTGGACTGGGCCGCCTACGAAGATAACTATTTCGTCGCCCTGTTCGTCCTCCCGTCCCAGAAGGGACAGGCGGTCTTCCTCAGGGAAACGGCTGGCCGGGCCCCGGCCTTCTTCGTCTACGTGACGGGACCCCGACGGGCCTACCTCGGGCCCAAGGACGCCGAGGCGCTCAAGGCCTTCGGGAACGAAGCCAAGAAGGTCATTAGCTTCGGGATGTTCGGCAGCATCGCCGAGATCCTTCTCGTCGCCGTCCGGTTCTTCCACAAGCTCTTCCCCAACTGGGGGATCGCCATCATCCTGCTGACCTTCGTCATCAAGATCATCTTTTTCCCGCTGACCTACAGCTCGACGAAATCGATGGTCAAGATGGCCGACCTTCAGCCCAAGGTCAAGGCCATCCGGGCCAAGTACAAGAAGGCCAAGTCCGACATCGCCCAGCGGCGGTTGATGAACGAAGAGATGATGAAGCTCTACAAGGAGCACGGGGTCAACCCGGCCGGCGGCTGCTTGCCCATGCTCATCCAGCTCCCGGTCTTCTATGGAGTTTTCCGGATGCTTGTCGTCTCCATCGAGTTCCGCCACGCGCCCTTCGCGCTCTGGATCACCGACCTCTCCGTGCGGGACCCTTTTTACGTGACGCCCGTCCTCATGGGCATCACCCAGTTCATCTCGCAGAAGATGACCCCGACCTCGGCCGACTCCTCCCAAGCCAAGATGATGCTCATCATGCCCTTCGTAATGACCATGTTTTTCTTGAACTTCCAGAGCGGCCTGGTCCTCTACTGGCTGACGACGAATGTCCTTCAGATCGGCCAGCAGGCCCTCATTAACCGCATGATGCACCGCAACAAGTGAGATGCCATGGAAAACGAAATCAAGCCAGAAAACGGACAGCCGGCCGACGAGAGGCCGGAATACAAGGGCAGTAACCTCGAAGAGGCCATCAGCCTGGCCGAGCACCGGCTCAAGCTTCCCCGGGAAAAGTTCAACTACGAGATCGTCACCGAAAAGACCCGGCTCTTCGGCTTGAAGTGCAAGGAGATCGTCATCCGCGCCTGGGCCAAGGACGAGGACGCGGACAAATCGGCCGAGCGTTTTCTGGCCCGGCTCATGCCCCATTTTCCCTTGGAGCTGAGCTACCAGGTCCAGAAGCGCCCGGACATCATCTTCATCGTCTTCGACGGCCCGGACAAGGCGATCCTTCTCCGGGACGACGGGTCGCTCCTCCTCGCGATCCAGCACATCCTGAACAAAGTCTCGCCGATCAAGGTCCAGGTCGACTGCGAGTTCTACCGGCGGCGGAAGGAAAAGCAGCTCAAAGAATACGGCCAGCGCGTCGCCCAGCAAGTGTCTGACACGGGGCGGGAAGAGATCCTCGACCTGATGAACCCTTATGAGCGGCGGATCATCCACATCGTCGCCAACGAGGTTCCCGGCGTCACCAGCGAGAGCATCGGCGACGGTTTCCTCAAGAAGGTCAAAGTTTTTCGCGCCCCCCGCTGATCAGACCGCGAGAATCGTTCTCTTTCGCTTTAAGGACTTCCAAGATTTGGGCCGGCCATTCCGTCGGCCGCTGAGGGTCCTCGGGGGTCGTCTCCGTCCGCTGCGGTGATTTTTTACGCCATCACGGTCCTTATCCGTAGGAACGTATTCGGACCGTGATGACTAAATCACCGCTTTATGCTCCCTCCGACGACACCCTCAGCCCCTTTATCCGGCGGCCTCCTCCAAGAACGCCCCTCGGCGAGGTGGATTTCCTGCCAGCTGCGCTTTCTCGCCGAGAGTATCGGGGCCGAGAGGAGTCGTCTCCCTCTATCTAGGACTTGATACAGGTTTTTCCCAGAAATGCTCCTCTGCGTTGCTCCATCGCGCTTCTGCCGGTCGCTCCTGAGAATCCGCACCCCATCAGCGTCGGCGGGATGCCCAGTGGAGGCCAGCGGAAAAAGGGGCTGAGGGCGTCATCAGAGAGAGCATAAGCCGTGATTTAGTCGGGCAGAAGCCGGACGAGGGCAGTTTCAGGGGAAACCGCCAAAACGTGTCTGAGCGAGGCGTAGCGCACGCCGAGCGAGTTGTTTTGGTGCCGAGTCCGGTGCGCTGACCGGCGTTAAGAATCACGGCAGCGAACGAGGATGATGCCCGAGGACCCTCCGCGGCCGACTGGGGAACCGCCGGGAATCACAGCCAAAATGGGCGGCGGCCGGAGGATGGGCTCTCCCCTCAGCTCTTGTTATTGGAAGGCGGGTCACCTAGAATGGTAACCCGGACAGAAACATATCCATGCTCGAAGACACCATCATCGCCATCTCGACGCCGCCGGGGTTCGGCGGGCTGGGGATCGTCCGGATAAGCGGCAAAAGAGCCCTCGCGGTGGCCGGGCAAATCTTCCAGCCGAAGAAAAGATCGAAACAACCCTTCCCGGCGCGGCGCCCGGTTTTTGGGACGATCCGCGACCCGGAGCGGGAATCGGACCTTGACGAAGCATTCCTAACCTATTTCAAGGCCCCCCGGTCCTACACGAGGGAGGATGTCGTCGAGCTGAGCTCGCACGGCAGCCCGGCCGTTCTGGAGGGCGTCCTCAGGCTTGGCGCCGGGGCTGGGGCGCGCCTGGCCCGGCCCGGGGAATTCACCCTCCGCGCTTATCTGAACGGCCGCCTGGACATGCTCCAGGCTGAGGCTGTCAACGACCTGATCAGGTCCGTCTCGCTGACCCAGGCGCGGATTTCCTCCCGTCAGCTCGGGGGGGGCTTATCCCGGAGGATTTTCCGGCTGCGCGGCAAACTCATCGCCCTGCTCTCCAGGGTCGAAGCCGGTCTGGAATTCCCGGAGGAGAAGCTTAGGATCGGAGCCCCGGCAGACCGCCGGACCATCGATTCATTGGCCGCCGAGGTCGAGCGGCTTGTCGCGGGCTACGAGGCCGGCCGGGCCATCCGGGAGGGCCTCACCCTGGCGATCACGGGCAGGACGAACGTCGGGAAATCGACTCTGTTCAACGCTCTTCTCGAGGAAGAAAGGGCCATCGTCACGCCTTTCCCGGGGACGACCCGGGATTTTCTCAGGGAGAGGCTGGTCATCGATGATATCGTTTTCCACCTCGTTGACATGGCCGGGCTGGGGAAACCCGCCCATCCCGTTGAAAAGACAGGGATAGCCAAGGGGCAGAAGATCGCCCGGGACGCGGACGGCCTGCTCGTCGTCCTCGACGCGTCCCGGGGAGAGAGCGGCGAGGATGAGCGGCTGGTCCGGAAATACCGGGCAAAAAAGATGCTCATCGTTTTCAACAAATCCGACCTCCCCCAGAAAATCGACAAGCGGAGGATCCGGGAGCTGACCGGCGGATCCCTGTCGATCGATGTCTCCGCCCTGAAAGGCAGGAACATCGACAAGCTGAGGGGCGCTATCCGCGGCTATTTCGCCCCGGGACCGGCAAAAGAAGAAGACATCATCCTCCACGCCCGGCAAAAAGACCTCCTCCAAGCCATTCTCGAAGCCCTCCGGCGGGCTGCGTGTCTCCTGGCGAAAGGGCATTCCGTCGAGCTCTATGCCGAAGAGATCCGCAGCTGCCTGCCCCTCGTCGGTGAGCTGACGGGGGAAGTACGCATCAACGAGGTCATCGACGACATATTCGGGCGGTTCTGTGTGGGGAAATAGGAACTCCGGATGAAGGCGGCAGACGGGTTCGACGTCATCGTCGTCGGGGCCGGGCATGCCGGCTGTGAGGCCGCCGCGGCGGCGAGCGCCATGGGCCTCCGGACCTGCCTGGTGACCATTCATCTCGAGACCATAGCCCAGATGTCCTGCAACCCGGCCATCGGTGGCCTGGCCAAGGGGCACCTTGTCCGGGAAATCGACGCGCTCGGCGGCCTGATGGGCCTCCTGGCTGATGAAACAGGCATTCAGTTTAGGCTCCTCAACCGGAGCCGGGGCGGGGCGGTCCAGGCCCCCCGGGCCCAATGCGACAAGGCGGCTTACCGGCTGGCCATGAAATACAGGCTCGAACGGATGCCAAACCTGACGGTCTTCCAGGGCATCGTCGCCAAGGTCCTGGTCACGCGGGGCGCCGCCCGAGGGGTGGAAACCCTGGACGGGACCCGTATAGAGGGAAAAGCGGTCATACTGACGCCGGGGACATTCCTCAACGGGACGATCCATATCGGGCTCAAGAGCTATCCGGCCGGACGGGCGAACGAGCCGCCATCGGTGGACCTTGCCAAGCAGCTGAAAAAGCTGGACCTGAGGGTTTTTCGCCTGAAGACGGGTACACCCATGCGTCTGGACAGGGACACTATCGACTGGAGCTCTTTCACGCCGCAGCCGGGAGACGCGGAGCCGGTGTCTTTTTCCTACAAGACGAGCAGGCATCTCCAAAACAAAGTCCTCTGCTATCTGGGCTACACCAACGCGGCCACCCATGCGGTCGTTCGCCGCAACCTGGATAAATCCCCTTTATATAGCGGAAAGATCAAGGGTATCGGGCCGCGTTATTGCCCCTCGATAGAGGACAAGGTGGTCAAATTCCCCCAACGCACCCGCCATCAGTTCTTTCTCGAACCGGAAGGACTCGAAACGACGGAAATCTACATCAACGGTATGTCCTCGAGTTTGCCCTACGATGTCCAGCGGGAGATCTTAGGCACGATCCCCGGCTTGGACAGGGCGAAAATCCTGAGGCCGGCCTACGGCATCGAATACGACGCCGTTTCCCCCACCGAACTCCTGGCCACTCTCGAAACAAAAAAAATCAGGCGCCTCTACTTGGCTGGACAGATCAACGGGACATCGGGATATGAAGAGGCGGCCGCCCAAGGCCTCATGGCCGGGATCAATGCGGCCCTGTCGATCCGGGAAAAGGCGCCGTTCGTCCTGAGGCGGGACGAGGCGTATATCGGGGTGCTCATTGACGACCTGGTTACGGCCGGCGTCGAAGAACCCTATCGCTTATTCACGTCCCGGGCCGAATACCGGCTCCTGTTGAGAATTGACAACGCCGACCGCAGGCTGATGGAATACGGTCGGGAGCTGGGTCTCGTTCCGGATAGCGCTTGGAAGGAATATCAGGAAAAACGGGATCGAGTGGAGAACGCGTTTTCGTTTTTAAGGGAAAACAGGCTGAAATCGGTCGCCGGGGATACCGTGACTCTCTACGAGCATCTGAAAAAACCTGAAATCGTCTTGAGAAATGTGCTAGAATATGGGAAATTCCAGGGCGCGCTGAGCGACGAGGAGTGCAGGCACATCGAGTCCGAGATAAAATATGAAGGCTACATCAAGAAGCAAGAGAGGGAGATCGCCAAGTCCCTGCGTTCCGATTCGATGAAAATTCCGGTGAGCGTTGATTTTTGTAAGGTTTCGGGATTGACCAGAGAGGCCATCGAGAAATTCGAAACAAAGAGACCTGCGACTTTGGGCGAGGCCAGGAAAATACCCGGCATGACTCCGGCAGCAGTCCAGAATCTCAGCCTCTATCTCGAGATCCAGGCGAAAAGGGGGGGGTCGAGGGCCCCTGTTTCACGTGGAACTTGACCGGACGATGAATAAGATCATTGCCGTAGCCAACCAAAAGGGCGGGGTCGGAAAGACCACGACCGCCATCAATCTTTCGTCCTGCCTTGCTCTCAAGAACAGAAGGACTCTCCTCATCGACCTCGACCCCCAGGGCATGTCGACGCTGGGATTGGCCAAACCGAAAGGATCCGGGCAGGGAATATACCAGGCGATGATGAACGGCCGGGACCTCATGGATTGCATCCTGGGGACGGAACTCGAGAATTTCTATCTCTGTCCGTGCTCTCCCGAACTTTCGGGCATCGAAGTCGAATTGTACTCGGTCGAGCGAAGGGAAAGACGGCTTCGCGACGCCGTCGAAAAAGCGAGACGGTTCTTCAATTTCATCATCATCGATTGCCCTCCTTCCCTGGGATTCCTGACGATCAATGCGCTGACCGCGGCGGACTCGCTGCTCATCCCCGTCCAAACGGAATTCTTCTGCATGGAAGGGATTCCGGACCTCTTCCGAGCCCTGGAAACGGTGCGGACCTACTTCAACCCCAAGCTGGCCATCGAGGGGATCCTCCTGACCATGTTCGACGAGCGGACCAACCTTTCCAAGCAGGTCGCTGAGGAGATCCGCAAGTCGTTGAAAAACATCATGTTCGAAGCCGTCATTCCCCGAAGCATCCGTTTGGCCGAAGCGCCGAGCTTCGGTAAACCCATCGTCCTCTACGACATCAAATCCAAAGGGGCCGAGGCCTATCTCAACCTCGCCGAGGAGATCATTCGCAGATGAACAAGAAAGCCTTGGGCAAAGGATTGGGAGC
>Ga0315286_10000689_pt1 | contig 29067 bp, 29 predicted proteins | sample YL17G10_0_MG_FD_205038 | JGI IMG/M metagenome (GOLD analysis project Ga0315286, IMG submission 205038) | Sediment microbial communities from Yellowstone Lake, YNP, Wyoming, USA - YL17G10_0 | ecosystem: Environmental > Aquatic > Freshwater > Lake > Sediment | place: USA: Wyoming | collected... | reverse complement strand
GCCCTCCGAGTGCTCCGCGAGGAGTTCCTTGTCCACCCGCGGCTTGTGATAGAAGCCCTCGAGGTGGGCGAACGTGACCAACTTGAGGAGGTTCCGGTATCCGCGCTCGTCGCGGGCCAGAACCGTGAGGTGTCGGTACTTCTCCTCGCTCTCGCCGGGAGCGCGGTCGTGACGGGAACCCGGCGCCACGTACGCCTCGACGCCGATGATCGGCCTTACGCCGTTCTCGACGCCGGCGTTGTAGAACTCCAGGGCACCGAACATCACGCCGTGGTCCGTGATGGCGAGCGCCGGCTGACCGTCTTCGGCAGCACGCTGGAAGACGCTGGCGACCCCGGTCTTGCCCTTCGCGTCGATGCGCGCGGCGCCGTCGAGGAGCGAATACTCGGTATGTGTATGTAGGTGAACGAAGCTACCGCCGGCCATGGCCCCTCAAGTAGTCGGATCTGGCGGGGAAGCCGAAATCAACTGGACCTCTGTGGGAAACCTGTGGAAAATGACACCCTTGTAATTCGAGCAGGCCTCAATCTATACTCGGCTCGTTCTCGATTCAAGGGTGTGGGAAGGGTTCCGTATGCGGTTGTCATACTCAAGCATCTCCACCTATGAGAACTGTCCGGCCAAGTACAAGTTTCAGTACGAGTCCAAGCTTCCCACCCAGCCGTCGCCCGCGCTCTCCTTCGGCGATTCCCTCCATCAGACGCTCTACAGGTTCCACAACCGACCGGTCCCGGTAGCCCCCGGACTCGCGGAGATGAACGAGATCCTCGAGTCGGTGTGGGTCAGCGACGGCTACTCCGACCCTTCCGAGGAACGCACATATCACTCTCATGCGCTCCAGATCCTAGAGCAGTATCACGCCGAGAACGCACCTGCCTACGTGATACCGGCCGCGCTCGAACAGCGCTTCCAGATCGAGGTCGAGGGAGTGACGATAAGTGGCGTCATCGACCGCATGGACAGGCTGCCGGGCGGTGGCTACGAGATCATCGACTACAAGACCAACCGGCGGCTTCCCCCGGCCTCTCGTATCCACGAGGACCTGCAGTTGTCGATGTACTACCTGGCCGCCAAGGAGGTCTGGGGCATAGAACCGGAGAAGCTCACCCTGTATTTCCTGCTACCGAACCAACGCATGTCGACCACGCGCACCGCTGAAGACGCCGATCAGCTTCGACGACGGATCGCGACGGTCGCAGAGCGCATCGAGGCCGGCAAGTTCGAGCCCCGCGAGAACCCGCTGTGCGGATGGTGCGACTTCCAGGAGATGTGCCCGATCTTCAGACACCGCTACGAGAAGGAGGACGCAGATCCCGCTCCGAAGATGACCGAGCTGGTCGACGAGTGGATAGGGCTGAAACGGGAGGGGCGCCGCGTCTACAGGCGCCTCGACGAACTGAACGCTCTGATCAACGCCTTCTGCGAGGAACACGACTACCGAAGGCTGTTCGGCTCGGACGGTGCAGCTGTGGACCGCAAACCGCAACACGTAACGACCCCCGACGTTCAGAAACTCCGAGCCTTACTCGAGCCCATGGGTCTGTGGGACTCGGTGATCACCGTGGATCCGAAGAAGCTCAACCAGCTGATCGAGAGTCGGAAGCTCCCTCCCGATGTCGAAGACGCGATCCTGTCCTCACGCGAAGAAGTCAGAACCCAGTACGCGCTCTGGCTGAAAGAGGTCTATAGGTCAAAGCGGTGAAGCCGGTCAGACCTCCGGCCTGATCCGGCGCAGCGCTTCCTCGAGGTCCGCGGGGATAGGATCTTCGACCTCTATCCTCTCGCCGCTCAAGGGGTGTTCGAAAGAGAGCTTCCACGCGTGCAGGAAGGGTCTGCCGAGCCCAAGAGACTTGGCGAGATCGCCGCCGCCCCCATATGCGCCGTCGCCCACGATGGGATGCCCGATGGCCGAGAGGTGGACGCGGATCTGGTGGGTGCGCCCCGTCCGCGGCGACGCTTCCAGCAAGGCGGCCTTCTCGAAACGCTCTTTCACCTCGAAACCTGTCTCGGCCGGCTTGCCTGTGCTGTGCTTCACCACGATCTTGGCGCGACGGCGCTGAAGAGGCGCGTCCACCACGAAGAGGTCGTGCTCCACTTCGCCCCGCACCAGAGCCAGGTAGCGCCTTTCCACCAGATGGTCGTGCATCATCTTGGACAGCGCCTCGTGGGTGGGGTCGTCGCAGGCCACGATCACCAAGCCGGAGGTACCTGCGTCCAGGCGGTGGACGATCCCGGGCCTGAGCCATCCCCCGGCAGTAGATAGGGGGACCTCCATACCTATCAACCGGTTGACCAGGGTGCCGTTGCGATGCGATTCGGTCGGATGCGTGACAACGCCTGCCGGCTTCGAAACCACGAGCAGATGTTCGTCGCGGTACCTGACCTCGAGAGGCGGGCCCTCGGGCTTGATCTCAGATGTGTCGGGCATCTCCGCAACGATGATCTCGCCACCGTCCAGCCGGAACGACTTCTGGCGCGGTACGCCGTCCACGGTGACGCGCTTCTTCGCGATGGCACGCTGGACGTCGGCGCGCGTTATCCCCAACTCTGCGGTGACGACCTGGTCCAGTCGGCCGGGGGTGCCGACCAGTTCATGCCGTTCGCTCATCAGCTCTCTCCCTCTTCGCATACGAGAGCGCCAACATGACGGCCCCGACAACTATCGCACTGTCCGCCAGGTTGAACACCGGCCAGACGCGCACGTCTATGAAATCGACCACCTGGCCCGAGAAGCCGAGCCCGCCCGAGAGGCGGTTCACCAGGTTGCCCACCGCTCCCCCGAGTATCAGGCCCAGGGAAACAGCCCTCCAAGTGGATGTCACATACCTGGCGTTCCAGATGATGAACAGCACGACGGCGGTGGATACCAGACCGAACAACCAGGGGGTTCCCGTCGACAGCCCGAACGCGCCGCCCGTGTTGGTCGTATGCGTGAGGAACAGGACCCCGGGGATCAATCTCATGGACTCCCCTTCCGCGAGCCGAGACTCCACGAGAGCCTTCGTGATCACATCCAGGACCAATACGACTAGCGCGACGGTGAACAGCAACCACGGGGGCCGCCGCGAGGGGGCCATCTCAGCGCGGGCGCGCTTCGGCCTGAGCGTCCTTGATACAGAGGCTCGCGTAGGGCAGAGCCTTGATCCGAGCCTTCTCGATGCCTTTGCCGCAACGCTCACACACGCCGAAGGTCCCAGCGTCTATGCGCCCCAAGGCCTTCTCGATCTTCTGAAGGAGGTCCCGAACGTTGTTCTCGATGGAAAGGTCGCGCTCGCGCTCGAACGTTGCCGAGCCCGCGTCCGCGTACTCCTCGCCGAAGGCAACTTCTCCCGACAGGTCGGACTGTGATGCCGAGAAGGACGTTTCCTCGAACTCGTTCAGCTGGGCCTCAAGTTCGACCTGCTCCTGAAGCAGGCGGGTCTTGAAGTCCTTGAGTTCTTCCTTTGCGAAGACGCCTTTCTTGGTTGCCATAGTCGAGGGACGGTAGCACCGAGGGGCCGACCCCGACAAGCAGCCTCATCCTCCTTGGGCACGAGCCAGGATGGTGGCCTCTTCCAGCCCGGACACCTCGAACACCTTGGTTCGCGAGCGGGCACCGGAGCGCAGAGATACCCGCGACGGAGCTATCCCGAGTGCCTTCGCCAGCACCCGACGGGCCTCTTCGCTGGCCTTGCCGTCCTCGGGAGCCGACCTCACATGGATCGAGACCACGCTACCGGCTACCTCGAGGCTCCTGGTCTGAGAGCGAGGCGTAACCCGCACGGAAACGGTCCCCATCGCCAAAGCCTACGACGAGCGCCTACGCCGGGAGAGCACCACAGGGCCACGGTTAGACTACGGAACCCTATGAGCGCGTTCGAGCCGGTAGACCCCAAGGTGAGTTTCCCGAAGCTCGAGGAGGAGATCCTCGACTTCTGGCGAGAAGCCGACATCTTCGCGAAGAGCCTTGAACTGCGCAAAGACGCGCCGGAATGGGTCTTCTACGAAGGCCCCCCCACCGCGAACGGGCGGCCCGGCATCCACCACGTGGAACCGAGGACATTCAAGGACGTCTACCCCAGGTTCAAGACCATGACCGGCTACTCGGTCCCGAGGAAGGCAGGCTGGGACTGTCACGGCCTGCCGGTCGAACTCGAGATCGAGAAGGAGATCGGGACCAAGACCAAGAGCGACATCGAAGCATTCGGGATCGGCGAGTTCACGCGGCTGTGTCGCGAGTCGGTGACCAGATACGTCGGCGACTTCGAGCGGCTCACGGATCGGATCGGCTTCTGGATCGACATGTCCGACGCCTACTGGACCATGGACACCGAGTACGTTGAGAGCGTCTGGTGGTCCCTCAAACGTCTCTGGGAAGGAGGCCTCCTTGTCGAGGACCACAAGGTCACCGCCTACTGTCCGCGTTGCGGAACCGCACTCTCGGACGCCGAGGTCGCACAGGGCTATCAGGAGACCGAGGACCCCAGCGCCTTCCTCATGCTCGAGATCCTCGAGGCTGGGGACACGGCTCTCTGCGGCACACGGATCGCGGTCTGGACCACGACACCCTGGACCCTGATCTCGAACATGGGGCTGGCCGTGAGCCATAGCGCCACCTACACCGAAGTTCGACAGGGCGAAGACCTGATCTTGATAGCCGAGCCGCTGCGTGAGAAGGTCCTGCCCGAGGCGAAGCCGACCGGGCGGTCCTGGAGGGGCGCCGACCTCGTCGGCGCGCGCTACGAACCCCCCTACCGGAACGTGGAAGCCGGTTCGACCCACACGATCGTCGCCGCAGATTTCGTCTCGATGGAAGACGGCACCGGGGTAGTCCACATCGCTCCGGCCTTCGGCGCCGACGACCTTGAGGTCGGCCGCATGTACGGCTGGCCCATGTTCAACCCCGTCGATGCCGAAGGCAAGTTCACCACGGCCGCCGCCCCGGAGTTCATCCACGGTCGCTTCGTGAAGGATGCGGACCCGCAGATCGTCAACGACCTACAGAGCCGCGGCCTTCTGCTAAAGGCCGAGACATACACCCACTCCTACCCCTTCTGTTGGCGCTGCACCACACCGCTCCTCTACTACGCTCGGACCTCCTGGTACGTGAGGACCACCGAGGTGAAGGACCGCCTGCTGGAGGTCAACGGGGGAGTCAACTGGTTCCCCGATCACATCAAGGACGGGCGGTTCGGGAACTGGCTCGAGAACAACGTCGACTGGGCCCTATCTCGCGACCGCTACTGGGGAACACCGCTACCAGTGTGGCGATGTGCCTCCTCGCACACCACCGTGATCTCTTCTTTGAGCGAACTGTCCCGACTGACGAGGCGCGACTGTTCCGACGTCGACCCGCACCGACCGGCTATCGACGATGTCACGTTCCCCTGTCCCGAGTGCGGAGAGGAAAGCAAGCGTGTCAGCGAGGTGATCGACACGTGGTACGACTCGGGCGCGATGCCCTTCGCCCAATGGGGATACCACCCCGAACTCGGTCGCGGTGAAGAGATGTTCGAGAAACGCTTCCCCGCCGACTTCATCTCCGAAGCGATCGACCAGACTCGAGGGTGGTTCTACACCCTGATGGCCGAAGGGGTTCTTCACTTCGATTCCACGACCTACAAGAACGTGGTCTGTCTCGGTCATCTGGTCGATGCAGACGGCCGCAAGATGTCGAAGTCACTCGGCAACGCCATCGATCCTTGGGACGTGCTGAACCGACAGGGCGCCGACGCCCTGCGTTGGTTCCTGCTAACCAGCGGCTCCCCGTGGGTCTCGCGACGGGTCAGCATGGAAGCGCTCGACGAAACCGTGCGACAGTTCATGCTGACGCTCTGGAACGTCTACTCGTTCTTCATCACCTACGCCAATGCGGACGGATTCGACCCGGAGACCGCTCGCGAGATCCCTCTCGTCGAGAGACCGCTACTCGACAGATGGGCCCTGTCCCGCCTTGCCGCCACCGTCCGATCGGCGCGGGACGGGCTTGATAGCTACGACGCGACAGGGGCCGGCAGGGAGGTCGCCCGGTTCGTGGACGACCTCTCCAACTGGTACGTCCGGCGGTCCCGGCGTCGCTTCTGGGATCCGGCCGGAGACGGGAACGCGACAGACAAGATATCCGCCTATCAAACCCTCCACACATGCCTCGTCACCCTCTCTCAATTGCTTGCCCCGTTCATCCCCTTCACGACGGAAGCCATGTGGCTCAACCTGGCCGCGAACCGCGGGGCCATGCCAGGATCGGTTCACCTCAGCGACTACCCCGAGGAGGCACTGGCTGACGTCGACCCTTCATTGGATGGGGCGATGGCCGCGGCGAGGAGCATCGTGTCGCTGGGCAGGACCATCCGCAACGACGAGCGGGTCAAGGTGCGACAGCCGCTCTTGGAAGCCGTGGTGCACTACCCAGGGGACCATGACGCCCTGCGTCCCCTGCTTCCGGTGATCGCAGAGGAGCTCAACGTGAAAGAGGTCCTCTTCGCAGAGTCCGCTGAGCAGCTCGCCGGCTGGCGCGCCAAACCCAACTTCAAGGTGCTGGGTCCGAGGCTCGGTCCTCGTGTGAAGGACCTCGCCGAGGTGCTAGCGCGAGACGACGGGAGCATCGCGGCCGCGCTCGCGCGGGGTGAGGTGGCCTCGACAACAGTGGCGGGCACGTCGGTCACCCTCGAGCCCGGCGACGTGGAGCTCACTCAGGAAACCAAGGACGGCTGGGGCGTGTCGGCCGAAAGCGGCATCACCGTCGCCCTGGATCTCGAGCTAACTTCCGAGCTGCGGCTCGAAGGGATCGCTCGCGATATCGTCAGGATCGTCCAGGACGCCCGCCGGGCGGCGGGGCTCGACATCAGCGATCGGATAGAGCTAGGTATCGAAGCCGCGTCGGAGATACAGGAAGCGGTCGAAGTGCACGCCGACTACATCTGCGGAGAAACGTTGGCCTTGTCACTGGTCGCCGAGGCCATCGATGCGGCCCATGCGGAGGAGGCTCTCGTCGGCGAGAACGCCGTGCGGATCACACTGCGCAGGACCTCGCTCTAGCCCTCGCTAGAGCCCGCGTGAGTCGCCTATCCCTCGTCGTTCCAGAAGAGCTCCCGCAACGTGGGCTCCTCTCCCGATCCCTCGCCACCCTTATCCGCCGGCTTCGGCGCATCGGAAGGCGGCGTGTCCACCGGCGTGGGGGGGATCCTCACCACTGGCGGTGCGGCAGGCTTGGCCGTCTCCGTCCAGGCTGACTCGGCTGGGGACTCCACGGGCTTGGCCGCTGGAGCCGCAGGCTTGGCCGCTGGAGCCGCAGGCTTCACTGCTGGCGGCGCAGGGGAAGACGCGGGCGCCGCCCTGGGTGCGGCGACCGACGCCTGCCTCGAGGACTCCTGGATCAGCTTGGCCTGGCGCTTGACTCCCTCAGCGTGTTCCTGAACGGAAGCAGCCAGAGCGCGGAGGAACTCCCGTTCCTTCGCCAAGAACGGCCACACGGCCGAAAGGGCATCCTCTCCGCCTGAACCGCCGCTCGACGCCGCCCCTCCGACGACGGCCGCCCGGGTGCGGGCTTCGGCAAGGATGGCGTCTGCCTGCGCGCGAGCCTGCCCGAGTACCGCCTCGGCCTCCGCTGCCGCGGAGCCGGACGCGGGCATCACCGGGCCGCCCTCCTTCAGTCGCTTGTTCTCCTCGTGCACAGCCGCGAAGTCCTCGGTGATGCGATCCAGGAAGGCATCGACCTCAGTGGGCTCGTAGCCCCGAAAAGACGTGCTGAATTCCTGCTGCTGGATGTCTATGGGCCGGAGTCGACTGGGAGCGAAACCACCTCCCGGTTCAAGTCCGGTTCCTTGTTCGTTCCTCTTCTTCCTGGACACAGGTCACCCCCAAGGACGACGAAGCTAGATGCAGATCGCCGACTGCAATACGCCGAGGATAACGAAAACGAGGATAGGCGAGAAGTCCAGCCCCATCCCGCCTGCCTGGACCATGGGGAATAATCCCCGAACCAAGCCGAGCACGGGTTCGGTCAGGTCGAAGATCAGTTCCCAGAGGGTGCGGAGAGGACCAGAGACAGGCGGCCGGAGCCAAGACATGATGATCCGAGCGAAGAGCACCACGTTGTACGCCGCGAGGGCCATGCAAAGAACTCGGCGCAACGGAGAGGCGGAGGCGAGTACGAAGATCAGAACTGGTTGTAGAACCCGCCCTCGCGAAGGCTCTCACGCTCTTCGGCGGAGACTTCCATATTCGCGGGGGTCAGCAGGTAGACGCGGTTCGCGACCGTTTCGATGGTGCCGTCGAGGCCATAGACGAGCCCTGACGCGAAGTCCACCAGGCGTCGGGCGATCGTGTCATCGGTCCCCTGGAGATTCATGATCACCGGGATCCCGTCCTTGTACTTGTCGCTGATCTCTCGAGCGTCGTTGAACCGCTTGGGCTCTGACTTGTGCATGGACGTTCCGGCGGCGGGCCTCGGAGCCGAGATGGTCCTGACTATCGCCTCCGGTCGCTGAGACACATCGGCGCTTCGCTGCTGTGGCGGGCGGCCGAGGCGCCGGACCTGAGACGGCTCGGAGCCGATCTCGTCGAGCTCCTCATAATCTTCGTCCTCGACCAGGCCGAGATATGTGAGGGTCTTCTTCCAAACGCCAGACATGGGATCCTCCCTGCCTATCTCTTAGTTCGCTCGCCGAACAGCGCCGTTCCAACGCGAACCATCGTAGCGCCTTCCTCGACCGCAACCTCGTAATCAAGCGACATTCCCATGGAAAGTTCCACCAGCACAGGATGCGTCTTTCGGAGGCGGTCTCTCATCTCCCTCAGCCTGCGGAAGTAGGGACGGCAGTCCTCCGGCGACTCAGGCATCGGGGGGAGCGTCATCAGCCCGGAAAGCACCAGGCCGTCTAGAGACGCCACCTCCTGAACGAAAACATCCAGTTGCTCGGGCGCGACGCCGTTCCTTCCCCCTTCGAAGTCCACTTGGACCAGCACCGGCAGGTTCTTTCCGCGAGAGGCCGCCCGCTCGGAGAGCCTCGTCACGGCGCCTCCCGGTTCCAAACCGTGTACGTAGTCGGCCACGTCCGCCACATGATGCGCGGTGCCACTCTGGAGTGCGCCTATGTAGTGCCAGTGCAAGTCGGGGCGTTCGCTGGCCTTGCCCCTCAGCTCCTGGATGTAGTTCTCACCGAAATCCTCCACGCCGAGCGCGGCCGCGGCCTCCACCGCTTCGATACGAAGCGTCTTTGTTACCGCTATCAACCTCACCTCGTCTTCGCTCCTGCCCGCTCGCGTCGCCGCCCCGGAGATGCCGGCGCGCACCCGGGCCAGGTTCTCCTCGAGGGCAGCGAACATCAGAGCCTCATCCCTATCGCGAGCTGACGGCCGCAAGGGCCGTCGCGACGATGTGAGAAGAATCGATCCGACAGATCGATCGTGCAAAGTCCAGATGCCTCGATATCGCGGACGCCGATCTCCCGTAGGCCGCCCTCGATCGTCGCCGGGATATCCAGGAAGATCCGCCCGGGACCTCGCCTGGCGACGGGTCCCGCCTCCGTTCCAGCGGTGATCGCATCCAAGACGTCCTCGCCGACCTCGTAGCAGCAGGGGCCGGCGCAGGGGCCGATCGCCGCCCTCACTGTGGCTGCATCAGCGAACATGGAAACAGCGGTTTCGATGATCCCGGCGGCGATCCCCCGCCATCCCGCGTGAACGACGGCCAAGCGCCCCTCACGAGCCGACTCCAGGATCACCGGCGCGCAATCGGCAGTCGCGACAGCCAGAGCCACACGCGAAGAGGTGGAGTGGAGGCCATCCGTGGCAGGTATCACGTCGGATGGGCCTTCGAAACCACTGCCTGCCTCCTCGGGACCCACTAGCGCCAACGTCGCCCCATGAACCTGCCCGCCGACGGCGAACGGGGAGATCTCCATCTGCTCCATGAGCAAGGACCTGTTCCGGGAAACGTTGCGTGGATCGTCTCCCGAGGAGTAGGACAGATTCAGCGACGCGAACCTGGGCTCTGTGCTGACTCCGCCCGAGCGCTCGGTGAAGGCGGCAACGAACCCGTCCTGTTCGAAACCAGAGGGGATGAGCGCGTAGGCGCCGGGACTCAGTTCACGCCGTATCAACTCGGTCCTCCCCGGAGGATGGTCGGGGACGGAGAGGGTCTCGCCAGAGGCGGGGGAAGGTCGCCTCTTGCTTCATCCTCTCCGTCCCCGCAACCGCCTTTGGGCCACGCGGGCGGTCGGGTCTAGCTCTTCAGGAAGTCCGGGATGTCCAGATCTTCCTCTGCGTCGAAGACGACGGTCTCGGGAACCTGGCGGAACAGATCGTCTTCTTCGTCCGCCAGGATCGAGGACACACTCCCGACTTCTTCTTCGTCGGCTGTTCCTTCCGGCACGCTCCTCAACGGCTCGTCGAGGATCCGGGTGAGACGGCTCTCGAAGGAGGACGGCGCCGAAGAGAGCTTGTCGAACCCTGCGGCGATGACCGTCACTCGAACCTCTTCACCCAGCGCGTCATCGACCACGGCGCCGAAGATGATGTTCGCGTCCGGGTGAGCCACACGCGTGATCGCTTCGGCCGCCATGTTGACTTCGTGCAGGCTTAGGTCCGTAGGACCGGCGATCGACAGAAGCACGCCCTTCGCGCCGTCGATCGAGGACTCGAGCAGCGGCGAGGAGATAGCAGCCTTGGCGGCATCGCTCGCCCGGTCTTCGCCCTTGCCGTGTCCGATACCCATGAGGGCGGAGCCGGCCGATGTCATCACGGCTTTGACATCCGCGAAGTCGAGGTTGATGAGACCCGGGGTAGTGATGAGCGAGGTGATGCCCTCGACCCCCTGGTACAGGACCTGGTCCGCCATGCGGAACGCATCGACCATCGGGGTCTTGGCGTCGGACACCTGCAGCAGTCGATCGTTCGGAACGATGATGAGCGTGTCGACGGCCTGCTTGAGTTCGCTGATCCCCAGGTCGGCCTGCGTGGCGCGCTTCCGACCCTCGAAACCGAACGGACGGGTGACGACACCGATGGTGAGAGCGCCCATCTCGCGGGCGATCTGCGCCACGATGGGAGCGCCACCGGTTCCCGTGCCGCCACCTTCGCCGGCGGTGATGAACACCATGTCGGCGCCCTTGATGATCTCTTCGACCTCTTCGCGATGCTCTTCAGCCGCGCGGCGTCCGACCTCCGGGTCGGATCCGGCGCCGAGACCGCGGGTGGTCTCGCGTCCGATGTCCAGCTTCACGTCGGCGTCGGACATGAGCAGCGTCTGCGCGTCGGTGTTGACCGCTATGAACTCGACGCCCCGGAGATCCGCTTCGATCATCCGGTTGATGGCGTTCACGCCACCGCCTCCGATTCCGACGACCTTGATGACCGCCAGGTAGTTCTGTGGGGAAGCCATATACCTGTCTCCTTCGTTCCAGAACGTTCCCGGGAGCGTTTCTGGGCCTCCGGGTTGTGCTCTCGGTACCTGTAGCGCCTAAACCTCAACTTAAACGTTATTGTTATATCTACTTGACCTTTAGCTTGCGAAATCTACTACGCAACCGCAGGTCCGTCAAGTAATGACGAGAATCCTGTTGTCGAACTTCTGACAGAAACGGCGGGTCGCCAACGGCTGTTGCCGCTCCCCTGCGGCTACGCCGAGGCCGGCTTCGTCACTTTCGCGGCGGGTGCGCCCGGGGCTGTGATATCCACGGTTCGGATCTTCGAGTTGTTCTCCTGCGCCCAGCTCAAGATGCCGGAGAGAGCATCGGCCTTCTCCTTCAACTCCGTCGGGGGCCCGTACTCGACCCGCCCGCCGGCGGACAAGAAGAGGCGAAGCGTTCCGTCGGAGGCGACCAGGATCCTCTCCACCTGGCTCCGCGTCGCCTCGTTCATGAAGCCTGCAGCGGCCGCGGCCGGCGTGGTCTCGGCCGCGGCGTGACCAACCGTCGGGCCGACCGCGCCGACGATCTGGGGAAGTCCTGGCGGCATCCTCTCGTTGGTCTCGAGGCCCGTGCCATCTGCTGCCACGGACATCCAGGCAGCCCCTGAGTGGGTCACGGCAACCGCCGATCTTTCGACCACCCCGATGGTGAGCGTGGAGGGGTACGACTTCGATACGGTCGCCGACTTCACCCACGGGCTGGCCACGAGACGCCCCGTGACAGCAGAGCCCGACAACCAAAGGATGTTGGTGTTGGTATCGATCTGGGCCAGGTGGAGTATCTGCTCGCGCCCGAGCTTGCCTCCGCCCTCAACGTTGAGGATCCGTGCGCGGAAGAGAGGGGACGCGGTGGCGGCATATACGGCCGCCGCCACGAGCACCAGGAGAACCGCCGCAGCGATCGGTGCACGCCGGTGCCAGGCGCTCCCACCAGCACTCAAGTCAGCGCGTGGCAATACCGGTGTCCCCTATCAGATGGACCTCACGATCCAGGCGCACGCCGAACATGTCTTCCACCGCTTCCTGGACCCTTTCGATAAGGGTGACCACATCCGCCGCAGTGGCGCCCTTCGTCGCGATGATGAAGTTGGCGTGCTTCGAGGAAACCGCGGCGCCTCCGACCGATAGGCCCTTGCCCCCCGCCTCTTCGATCATGCGGGCGGCGTGATCCCCCGGGGGGTTCCTGAAGACGCTTCCACAGTTGGGCTCCGCGAGCGGCTGATTCGCTCTGCGCCATTCGCGCACTTCGTCCATCGTCCGGCGTATGTCCTCCGGCAGTCCCGGCGCAAGGCGAACCGTTGCGCCTACCACCAGACCCGGAAGCGTGGAGCCCCTGTAGACGAAGCCCGCCTCCGAAGCCAGGACACGCTTGGACTCGCCGGATCCAACGGAGAAGCAATCGATCGAATCGGCGATCTCGCCGATGGCGCCACCGTGGGCGCCGGCGTTCATGCGCACCGCCCCGCCGAAGGACCCGGGGATGGCGATTCCGAACTCCAGGCCCGACAGGGAGTGCCGCCAAGCCACACCGGCGAGAGCACCGAGCGGCATGGCCGCGCCCGCCGAAATGAGGTCGCCGTCGCGAGCGCTCCACCGGAAGCCTCCGCCCATGCGGATCGCGATCCCGCGGAACCCGGAGTCGGCGATCAGGACGTTCGAGCCCTTGCCGATGACGACCACCGGAAGGCCGGTCTCGCGGTGCGCGCAGGAAACAGCGCCCAGGTCCTCCAGCGACTCGGCCTCGAGGAACAGGTCGGCGGGTCCGCCGATCCGGAACGTGGTCAGAGGAGCCAGAGGGAACCCCGTCTTGAGACGGTCACCGACGGTCTGCCGGAGGATCTTCTCGGCGTTCCGCGTGGGATCGATCACTCCGCCTCCCGGATGCGCTCGAGCGTTTCCGCCGCAACCATAGTGATGTCGCCTGCGCCCAGCGTCAGAACCATGTCGCCAGCGCGCACCTCGGAGACCAGGAACCCGGCCAGATCGGAGCGGCGAGGCACGTAGACGAGACGCTTGCGCGGGTTCGACTCGGACAAGGCGTCAACGAGTAGCTTGCCCGACACGCCTGGTATCGGCTCCTCGCCCGCGGCATATACATCGGTTATGACCGCGACATCCGCGGCCGCCATAGCCTTTCCCATGCCCCTCCATTGAGCTTCGGTCCTCGAGTAGCGGTGAGGCTGGAAGATCGCGACGAGCCGGCGGGGGGCCATCCCACGGGCCGCCGCCAGGGTTGCGGCGATCTCGCTCGGGTGGTGCGCGTAGTCGTCGAAGAAGTCGGCCCCTCTTGCCTTCCCCCGGTATTCGAATCGCCGTCTCACTCCCCCGAATCCCTCTAACGCCTTCGCCGCAACGTTCAGTTCCACTCCCGCCATGCCCGCCGCCAGGAGGGCAGCGGAAGCGTTGAGGAGGTTGTGGACCCCGGGGGACTTGACGGTGAATCCGACATCGTGGACCCCGATCCGGAGTATCCCTTTGGCCTGACCTGCAGGCGCCTCACGGACCGTCAGCACGGCGTCGTTTTCAGGGCCTAGGCCATACGTCGTGGCATCGCTATCCGACATGCGTAGCGCCGCCCGGACACCCTCATCGTCTCCGCACGCCACCGCCTTCCGGGAACGTCTGAAGAACTCCGCGAAGGCGGCCTGTATCTCCGACGCGCCGCCGCCATAGAAGTCCAGATGATCCTCCTCGACATTCGTCACGACAGCGACGTCGGGCGACAGAAGGAGGAACGATCCGTCGCTCTCGTCGGCCTCCACAACGAATGGAGATCCTTTCCCGTATCTCGCTCCCGAGCCGATCTCGTTCAGATCGCCTCCGATCACGTAGGTGGGATCCAGGCCTGCGGATTCCAGGATCACGGCGAGCATCGAGGTCGTTGTCGTCTTCCCGTGCGTACCCGAGATGCCGTAGGTAGCTTTGCCGTGGCCGAGGGCCGCGAGCATCTGGATCCGCGCCAAGACAGGCAGGTGTCGCGCCCTGGCCTCGTATAGCTCCGGGTTCCTTTCCGGGATGGCCGTTGAGACGACGACGACGTCGGGATCCCCCAGTTGCCCAGCGCGATGGCCGGCGAAGACGCGAGCCCCTGCACGCTCGAGTTCCCTCAACATCTTGGAGTCCTTCAAGTCGGAGCCGCTCACGTCGATGCCCATGGCCAGGAGGATGCGAGCGATGCCGCTCATGCCCGCTCCCCCAACGCCGATCATGTGAACGCGTTTCACCCCTTCTAGAGTGGGAACGGTGAGGGTCGGGATACTCCCGGCCGGCGCTACATATGTCATCGCCCCGCCTCACCGATAGCAACATCGGCCAGTAGGGCGGCTGCATCGGGTCTGCCCCATGCAGCCGCCGCTGCGGCCATCGCTTCCAGTCGGACCGCGTCGTCAAGAAGCCCTTCAACGCGATCGGTCAGCAGCCGCGGAGACAGATCCGCGTCGAGGATCACCTCTGCCGCCCCGACACGCTCGAGAGCGCGGGCGTTGGCTTCCTGATGGTTCCCAGTGGCATGGGGATAGGGAATCAGAAGTGCGGGCAATCCGCACACAGTGGTTTCCGCGATGCTGGTCGCCCCTGCACGCGATACCACCAGATCCGCGACCGAGTAGGCCAACTCCATGCGATCCAAGAAGGGTAGAACCGCGACCTTGAGAGCCATGTCCGCGTGCAGAAGCGCGGTGATCCTCTCCAGGTGAGCGCGTCCGGTAAGAAGCAGTACCTGCAACTCGGCTCGGCCGGACATCTGGGTGCACGTTTCCGCGGCAACGATGTCGACGTGCAATGCGCCTTGACTCCCCCCGAAGACAACGATCGTGCGGCGCGAGGGGTCGAGACCCAATACGTCGAACGCTTCGGAGCGCAACCGCTCCCGTCCTCGCCCGATCTCCGCGACCTGTTCCCGGATCGGGTTGCCCGTGACAACCGTCCGAACCCGCGTGGGGAAGGATCCGCCGGCCTCCTCGAATGAGAGGGCAACGGCTCTGGCCCGTCGGCTCAGGTACCTGTTCGCGGCACCGGGGATTGCGTTCTGCTCGTGGAGCACCACCGGGATCTTCGCTCTGAAGGCCGCGAGGACGGCGGGGGCACTCGCGTAGCCGCCCATCCCCACGACGATGTCGGCATCTCGCACCACAGGTCGCGAGGTCTTGATGGCCCTGTACAGCGCGAGAGGCGCCCTGACCAGGTCCCATGAGATCTTCCTGGGGAAGGGGCGGATGTCCATCGTCGTCAGTTCGAACCCGGCCGCGGGGACCAGTTCGGTCTCGAGCCCTCGGCTGGTTCCGGTGAAATGAACCTGAACGCCTCGCTTCGACAATCGCTGCGCGAGCGCGATAGCGGGAAAGACGTGGCCGGCGGTACCACCGCCGGCGATGATCACCTTCACCGCGAGCGCCTCTTGGCACCGCTCCCGGTCCTGGCGACGGCCCGGCCTCCGCCCCTCGGCCCCGCCCTCGCGATGCTGATGAGGATGCCAACGGCGACAAGCGAGACGACCAAGGACGAGCCCCCGTAGGAAACGAACGGGAGGGGCACCCCCGTGACGGGAAGGACGCCGGTGACGGCACCGAGGTTGATGATCGTCTGGAGTCCCAGCCACCCGACGATACCGGCGGCCATCAGTCGTCCGAAAACGTCGGGCGCGCGCGATGCGATGCGGACACCCGTGAAGAGCAGCACGCCGAAGAGGAACAGCACCGCTATAGCTCCGATCAAGCCGAGTTCTTCACCGAGGATCGAGAAGATGAAGTCCGTATGTCCGTTAGGGAGGTATCCCCACTTCTGCCTGCTCGCTCCCAGTCCGACGCCGGTGAGGCCCCCCGAGGCCAAGCCGATCATGGACTGGATCACCTGGTAGCCGCTGTTCTTCGGGTCGCTCCACGGGTCAAGGAATGAGAACAATCTCTCTCGCCTGTAGCTGGCGCTCATGATCAAGGCGAAGCCGAGCGCGCTTCCGACGATCACGCCCGTCAACAGGTACTTCAAGCGAACCCCAGCTGCGAACAGCAGGATGAACACCATGCCGGCGATGACGACCGTCGTCCCGAGGTCGGGTTGCAGCATGACAAGCAGGCACACGGAACCGACCGCGGGAAGCAGCGGTAGCAGCAGATGCGAAGGCTCGTCGAGCTTCTTCCACTTCTTCGTCAGAACGGCCGCGGCGAACGCCACGACCGACAGCTTCGCTATCTCGGAAGGTTGGATCGTGATCGGCCCCATCGCTATCCAGCGCGACGACCCCCCGGCTGAGTGACCCGCAGTCGGGTGAAGCACTAGGATCAAGAGAAGGATCGTGATGCCGAAGAAGGGAAAGGCGATCTTCCGCCAAACGGTGTGATGCAACCTGGCCGCCGCGATCATCCCAACGATCCCCACCAACCCGTACACGAACTGCCGTTGGAAGAAGCTGAACCCTGAACCTGTCTGCGCGAAAGCCGTGACGGAGCTGGCCGACAGAACCATGATCAACCCGGTCGCGGTTAGGAGGAGAGCTGCGGCAAGCAGCGAGACGATGAGTCCTCTATTAGAGGTCCGGAGGGTGGACCTGGCGCGCTTGTCGCGCGCGGTGACCAAGCGGAGCTGGGGTCGCGACGAAGCGGTCGCGACGGTCCTAGCCACGGGCCTCGTCCTCCGAGAGGCTGACCGCCGCCCGCGTGAATCTTTCTCCCCTGTCTCTGTAGTCGATGAACATGTCCTGGCTCGCGCAAGCCGGAGCCAGCATCACGGTGCCGTAGTGATCGGCCAGCTCAAAAGCCGTTTCGACCGCTTCCTGCATAGAGTCGGCCTTCCGGACTGGGATCGCGCCCTCGAAGAGCCCGACGATCTCCGACGCCGCCTCGCCTATCGCGACGACACCCTTCAGATGTGGTGAAGCCGAAACGAGCGGGGACAGGTCCACTCCTTTGGACATACCTCCCGCGATCAGAACGACATCGGTACGGCCTTCCAGACCGGCAAGGGCGGCATGGGGATTCGTGGCCTTGGAATCGTCCACGAAGGCGACCTCTCCCATCATCGCGACCACCTGTCCGCGATGAGGCAACGGCTTCGCAGCCAGGATGCCTGCGGCAACAGCATCCCCGGCAACACCGAAGGAGAGAGCCGCCGCCGTGGCGGCCGCCGCATCCGCAAGGAAGCCCGCGTTGGTCGATGCGAGCCTCCCGATCGCTATCTCTCGGTCGATACGCGCGACCAATCGTCCATCGACGTAGCCGACCTCGCTCTCTCCTGGTTCCCCGAGACGAAACCATAGGGTTCGACACGGGGCCTCACGCGAGATCGCAACCGCCTCGGAGTCATCGGCGTTCCCGATGTGAACGTCCCCTCCCGATTGCTGGGCGAAGATGCGCGACTTGGCATCCGCGTACGCCTCGTAGGACCCATGCCAATCCAGGTGGTCCTCAGCCAGATTCAGTAGCACCGAGACGCGGGGATGGAAGGACTCATGGAAGCGCAGCTGGAACGAGGAGGCCTCGACCGCGAGTGCATCGTGCCCTTCACCGGCGGCAAGCGAGAAGGGGTGCCCGATGTTCCCGCATGCGATGGCGTCCATCCCCGATGCCCTCATCACTGAGGCAAGCATCTCCGTCGTCGTGGTCTTGCCATTCGTACCCGTGACGGCCGCGTAGGGAGCCGAACAGAGTCTCGCGCCCAACTCAAGCTCGCTCCAGATCGGGATCGATCTGTCCTGCGCCCAGACGAGGATGGGCGCAGCCTCGAACACACCGGGGCTCGCGACAACGAGATCGACACCGTCGAGATGCGAGTGTTCGTGTCCTCCCGTGAACACCTCGACACCGAGTGCCTGCAACTCCGCCAGACCCTCGACGTCATCTCGTGCCTCGCTCACGCGAACCCTGGCGCCTGCCGCGATCAAGACACGCGCGGCTGCCGACCCGCTCGACCTCAGGCCGACGACCAGCGCATGCCTGCCTTCCACTCCGCTCATCCGACGCCGCCCCTGGCGATGAAGTCCGCATAGAAGAGCCCAAGGCCCAACGCAACCATCAGTCCGGTAACTATCCAGAACCGAACGATCACGGTGAACTCGGGCCAGCCGAGCAATTCGAAGTGGTGGTGGATCGGAGCCATCAGGAAGACGCGTCGGTGGAGCGTCTTGAATACCCCCACCTGGATGATCACGGACGTCGTCTCCAGAACGAACAACCCGCCGAGCACCACAAGCAGCAATTCGGTAGTGGTGATGACCGCCAGGCCCGCCATCAAGCCGCCCAGCGCGAGCGATCCCGTGTCGCCCATGAAGATGCGGGCCGGGGCGGCATTCCACCACAGGAACCCAGCTGCGGCCCCCATCGCCGCGGCGGCGACGATGGCCGTATCCAGCGACGGGGTTACGCCCTGCACGTAGCAGGCGGGGATGTCCACGTGTGAGCAGGCGTGGCGGAACTCCCAGAATGCGATGACAACGTATGCGGCGAGCACCAGGATGCTGGCCCCCGAAGCAAGCCCGTCGAGGCCATCAGTCAGATTCACCGCATTGGAGGCGCCCGCCAGAAGGATGAAGATCCATAGGTAGAACGCGATGCCCAGATTGATCCCCGTGTTGCGGACGAAGGAGATCTCCGCGCCGGCGCTCGCATAGCGGGTCACCAGGATGGCGAAGACGGCGGCGACGATGGCTTGGCCAACTATCTTCGCGGTCTTGGACAGCCCCAACGACCTTTGCTTGTGGACCTTGAGGTAGTCGTCAACGAAACCCAGAGCTCCGAGACTCACCATCACGAACAGCAACGAGATCCCCGCTCCCGTGAATTGTGACTCGCCGCGTACCGCCAGATAGGCCACCAGGACGCCCACGATGATGACGATCCCTCCCATCGTGGGGGTGCCGATCTTCTCCAAGTGCGTGTGGGGCCCGTCCTCTCGGATGTGCTGTCCCCAACCCCAGATGCGGAAGAGCCTGATGGCAACGGGGGTGCCTATCAGAGTCACTATCAGGGCGATCGTCGCCGCGAGAAGGATGGCTCTCAACGCATCGCCTCCGCGAGCTTCTCGAGACCGACGACCCTGGATGCCTTGAAGAGGACCACGTCCCCGCTTTCGGCCCAGCTCATCACATCTCCAAGGGCTTCGTCGGGATCCTGATAGAGCGCGACGTTCTCTGGCTCTACGCCTTCCCGGATCGCTGCGGCTGCGATCGCCTCGGCCTCCTCACCAACCAGGATCACGCGCTCCACCCCCAGGCGGGCTGCCAGCTCCCCGATCCGCTCATGCTCCGCGTTGGAGACCGGACCTAGTTCCGCCATCGTTCCAAGCACAGCGGCCATACGAGAACCGCGGGCTATCCAGCGAGCGGTCTTCAGCGCGGCAGCCATCGACATCGGGTTGGCGTTGTATGCGTCGTTCACGACAACGACGCCGTTAGCGTTCACGAAGGTCTCCATCCTCCACGACGATATCTGAGCCTTGCGCAGTGCCTCTGCCGCCTCCGCGAGAGGTATCCGGAAAGCGACCCCTGCAGCCGCGGCGGCCAGCGCGTTGGACACCATGTGTTCGCCCGGGATCAACAACTCAGTTGCGGCGCGATCGCGTTCGCAGACGATGTCGAAGCGGGCGAATCCGCCTTCCGACAACTCGAGGCTCTCGGCACGAACATCCGCGTCCCTAGACCGGCCGTACGTGATCACGCGCGCTTGGGTGCGTCCGGCGAAGGTGCGAACCACCGGGTCGTCGGCCGAGATGATCGCGGTGCCGTTCGGTGCCAAGCTCTCCACCAGTTCCGCCTTCGCGTCGATCACGTTCTCCAGGGATCCGAACAACTCCATGTGCGCGACCCCGACGTTCGTGACTATGCCCACGTCCGGTGACGCTACACGGCATAGGTCCGCTATGTGTCCGATTCCCCGAGAGCCCATCTCGCACACGACGACTTCGGTTCCGGGACCTCCTCCAAGCAGCGTCAAAGGGAGCCCGATCTCGTTGTTGTACGACCCGGGGCTGGCCTGGACCTCGAAGCGGGACCGGAGAACTGCTGCCGCGAGATCCTTGGTGGTCGTCTTGCCCGACGACCCCGTTATGCCGACCACCTTGGCGTCCGACGTCCGGCGATCGAATGCCGCCAGCGCGGTTAGCGCCTCGATGGTGTCGGCCACGAGTATCACAGGACCGGCGATCCCTTCGGTATGGGAAACGACCGCGGCCGATGCACCGCGCCGCAGAGCCTCTTCCACGAATCCGTGGCCGTCGACGTGCTCCCCGACGATCGCGAAGAAGAGGGATCCGGTCGTCGCCATCCGGCTGTCGATGGCGACGGACGACACCGTCGCGCCTTCGCCCAGCAAACGGCCACGGATCTCTTCGGCTATCTGAGAGAGCGGAGAGGTCTTCAAGCTCCTCTTCCTCTCAGCGCTCGCAGCTCCTCGGCAGCGACTACCCGGTCATCGAACGGGATCGAGTGATCGGCGAACTGCTGTCCCGTCTCGTGACCCTTGCCGGCGATGACGACAACATCGCCCGGAACGGCGGCAGTCAAGGCCATGCGTATGGCTTGATGCCGATCCGCCTCGATCTCATAGGTGCCACCACCTTCCCGGGCACCAACCTCTATGTCCGCGATGATCGCCGATGGGTCCTCGGACCTCGGATTGTCGGAGGTGACGATCGCAAGATCCGCCAGACTCGTCGCCGCGCGTCCCATCAGGGGTCGCTTGCCGCGATCGCGGTCTCCGCCGCAGCCGAAGACGACGATCAGTCTTCCCTGGGCCAAGGGACGCGCCGCACGCAGTACGTTCTCCACGCCGTCGGGAGTGTGGGCGTAGTCGACCAAGACCGCGAACCTCTGTCCTTCATCCACGGGCTCGAACCGGCCGGGCACCCCCCCAACAGCGGCGAGACCTCGCACGGTGACGGCATCCTCTATGCCGAGACAACGAGCGGTCGCGAAGGCGGCGAGGCAGTTCTCGACGTTGAACATCCCTCGGAGACGCGACTCGACGCGCGCACCATCCACCTCGAACGAGATGCCCGACGCAGTGGCCGCGACAGCAGTTGCCCTGACATCCGCTCCCTCGCCCATCCCATACGTGGTCGTGGGTAGGTCGCCGCCGATCAGGCGGCGCCCCTGGGCGCTGTCGTTGTTCACCACCGCCTTCTCGGCCATCTCGTGAGTGAAGAGCCTGGCTTTCGCCAGGAAGTAGTCCTCCAACGTCACGTGGTAGTCAAGATGATCCTGGGAAAGGTTCGTGAACACCGCGCAAGAGAAGCGAACTCCGCCCACGCGATGCTGGTCCAGCCCGTGGGACGAGACCTCCATGGCGACCGCACCGACCCCCGCGTCCAGCATGCGGCGCAGCAATCTGTGAAGGTCCGGAGCCTCGGGGGTCGTGTGCTCGGATGGCAGCTCCCTCCCCGCTATCCGGACCCCGGTGGTCCCGATCAACCCTGGAGAAGTCCCCGCCTCCTGGAAGATCGATTCGAGCAGGAAGGTGGTCGTGGTCTTCCCGTTGGTTCCCGTGACACCGACGACTTCCATCTGCGACGCGGGGCTACCGAAGAACACGGACGAGAAGGGCCCCATCGCGGCGCGGACGCTCGGCACGAGCACCTGAGGCACGTCGACATCCAGCCAACGCTCCACAACCAGCGCGGCGGCTCCCCGGCTGATCGCGTCCGCGGCGAAGTCGTGCCCGTCGGACGTTCCGCCTTTGACACAGAAGAAGAGGGCGCCTGGGGAAGCCGCGGTTGAGGAGTAGGCGACGTCGGTGACGCCAACGTCTCGATCACCGCGAACGTGGAAGTCGCTTGCTCCCACAAGCAGATCGCTCAGCGAGGATGGCAAGTCGTGACAACTCCTCTCAACGCCCGTGCATCGCGCTGGGCGGGAAATCTGGATGCTCGCCCGGAGGTATCCGCATACGCGCGATCGCCTGCTTGCCGAGTTGCTGGAAGACAGGGGCAGCGACCAACCCACCGTAGATGTAGGTGGTCGGCTGATCGATGATCACTCCGATAACGATCTGCGGGTCGCTCGCAGGCAAGAAGCCGATGAATGATGCAACGTACTTGTCGAGATAGCCTCCGTTCACCGGGTCGGGGACCTTGCCGGTGCCCGTCTTGCCCGCGACCCAGTAGCCCGGGATCTCGGCCGCCGTCCCGGTTCCCGATGAGACGACATGCGCGAGCATGCCGGTCACCGTGCGCGCCGTCGTCTCCGATACGACTCGCCGCTGCGCGGGAGCCTCTGCGGGACGGAACGTACCTGCCGCGTCCATCGTGCCCTTGACTATCTGCGGCTGCGTCCAAACACCTCCGTTCGCCACGGTAGCGTAGACGTTCACCATCTGGAGAGGGGTCACCGCGACGCCCTGGCCTATGGGGAGGTTGGCCATGCTGACTCCGGACCAGCTGTATCGCGGCGGCAGCAGACCAGCCGACTCGCCCGGAAGGCCGACACCGGTCACTTGACCGTATCCGTACTTCGCGAGATACGTCGCCATGAGATCCGGCCCGAGCTGGTGGGCTACCAGGATGGTCCCGACGTTGCTCGAATGAGTGATTATGTCGCCGAGCATCATCCGCTCAGTGGGGTGCGACTCGGCATCGTGGATCGTGTATCCGTAGGTCGTATATGAATCCGGAACGTGGAAGACCTCGTTGAGTGGAACCTTGTTCTCCTCGATCACAGCGGAGGCAGTGATCACCTTGTTCACCGACCCTGGCTCGTAGACGTTGCCGACAGCGGGATTGGAGGTGCGATCGACCTCGGACAGGTTGTCCTTCTTCTTCCCCGTCGGGTAGTAGGTGGCCATCGCCAGCACTTCCCCGGTCTTGGGGTCCATCATGATGATGGTTCCGCCCTTGGCGCCGTTGCTGTTCACGGCCTCTTCGAGGGCAAGCTGGGCCTGGTACTGCAGCTGCGGGTCTATCGTGGTCACGATATCCAGCCCGGCGACGGGCGGCGTGATGATATCCACCCCTTGAGGGATGGGATTGCCGTCCCGCCCGATCTCCATCTGCTTCTGTCCGTCGTCTCCCGACAACACGTCGTTGAAGGCCAACTCGAGGCCTCCACGCGCCTCGTCATACGCGTCCGTCGATCCCACGCCCATGATCCCGACAACCTGTGGAGCCCCCAAGGCCCCCGACGGGTAATAGCGCTTGCTCTCGCGCAAGAACCCGATCCCCGGAAGCTCCAGCGCTTTGAGCTTGTCGGCGACCGATTGGTCGACCTGACGGGCGATGTAGACGAAGCCGCCATCACCTGTGAGCTGCTGCTGGATCTGCGCGGGACGCACGCCCAGGAGCGGGGCCATCTTGTCCGCTTCGGCGGCCGGGTCGGTGACATACCGCTGATCCGCGTACACGGCCTGCGCTTCCAAGGAGAGAGCGAGCTCCCTGCCGTAGCGGTCCAAGATGGCACCGCGCATCGCCGGAAGAGGAACAGTTCTCATCCGCTGACTTTCGCCGCGCATCTGCAGCGCTTCGGCGTCGCGAACCTGGAGGAACACCAGCCGGACGACGATCGCGCTCATCGCGAAGAAGAACAGGGTCAGGATGGCGCCAAGGCGCTTAAGTGGGGGGCGTGTCACTCGGTTCCGCCCGGCCGCGGGGATGTGGATATCCGGGCTGGCTTGGGTGAGCCGATCGAGGAGCCCGTCAGCTCTCTCGAACCGTTCTTGTGAACCACCTCGATGACGTCCGGAAACACGAGACCGATCCTCTTGGCCTCTTGAGCTATCCGATTGGACGTTATGAGCCCTGCGACGTTCAACCGCAGTTCACCGTTCAGCTGACGCAACTGCGCCTGCTCCTGGGCGAGAGCCCGCATCCTGAACGCCCCTTGAGCAAGCAGCACATTGGTCGCCGCTAGCGCGAAGACCATCGCGCCCACAACAGCGACGGCCATCACATAGAACGCGACCGGCTTCCGTTTAGCCGCCGGGCGTACGACCCGCAGTGGCGGCTTCTGAGGCGCTCTCTTCGCTGGAGCCTTGCGTGAAGGAGACCTATGGGACGGAGCCTTGCGTGAAGGGGTGGTTCGGGCCCGCGGCTTGGAAGCCGGACGGGCCCGAACCTGTCGCGCGGGGGTACTCATGCGGCCTTCACGGCCAGCTCTGCCGCACGCAACTTCGCTGCCGTCGAGCGGGAGTTGCGTGCCACCTCCTCTTCTGTCGGGCGCAGCGGTCTCTTGGTGAGGATCTGCAGCCGGTCTTCACCCAGGAAGAATCGCTTCACGACCCTGTCCTCCAGCGAGTGGTACGAGAGAACGACGATGCGGCCGCCGGGAGCGAGGAGATCAACCGCCTGGGGAAGGGAGGCGGTGAGCTCCTCGAGCTCCCGGTTGACCGCGACTCGGAGCGCCTGGAAAGTTCGGCGCGCGGGATGGGGGCCTCCCGGACGCTTCCCGACCGCACTCGCGACCACGGAAGTCAGCTGAAACGTGGTCTCGATGGGCGACCGTTCGCGGGCGCGAACGATAGCTCGTGCGACTTTCCTTGATTGACGCTCCTCGCCGTATAGGAAGAGGATGTCGGCCAACTCCTCTTCCGATGTTGTGTTCACGAGATCCTTAGCGCTGATGCCCTCCGACCCCATGCGCATGTCAAGCGGTCCTTCTTCGCGAAAGCTGAAGCCTCTTATGGGATCGTCCAGCTGCATCGATGACACGCCCAAGTCGTAGAGCACCCCATCGACAGGTTCCAGCGGTGGCAGCTCGGCGAATGTCGCACCGATCGGTGCAAATCTGGATCCAAAACGAGTGAGGCGTTCCGTCGCGAGCTCCAAGGCCACCGGGTCCCTGTCCACGCCGAAGAGCAGACCCGTCCCCGAGTCGAGCAAAGCTTCCGCGTGCCCGCCGGCGCCAAGCGTCATGTCCAGCACCCGCCGCCGCCCTCCAAGGAACTCGAGGACTTCGCTCGGCATGACGGGCTGGTGAGGCCGTTCCGGCCGTTGTTCTTCCCCTGGGTGCCATGGGTCAGTCACCCCAACAGGTGGACCATGAGGAGGCCGAGGCCCACCCAGGCGCCCATGACCGCTCCCGACATGATCAGAAGGGAGAAACTCTGACCCACCTCTTTCATCAACGTTCCGTTCATCACTCCCCCAACGTTCCGGCCCGGTACGCCACTTCGTGGATCTCCTCGTAGCGCTTCCAGGCATCGCCATCCCATATCTCCAGGTGGTCGTCCACGCCGACCGCCACAGCCTCGCGTTCGATCCCCGCTTGCGTCCGCAAACGCTGCGGGACGAGCAGACGTCCCTGGGAGTCGAGCTCCACCGTCTCGGCGTTTCCGAAGAAGAGGCGGCCCAGAGCACGTCCCTGGGTGTCGGAGAGGGGTCTCGACTTGACTTCCTCGCTGCGGCGGGCCCATTCGCCCATGGGAAACACCCAGATGCAGCCGTCGAAACCAAGGGTCAGATAGGCGCCGTCCGAGAACGCTTCGCGGAACCCCTTGGGCAGGGACATCCGCCCTTTGGGGTCCAATTGGTAACGGTGTGTACCGAATAGACCGGCCACGCCGACGCTTTCCTCCCCTTCTCCTCCACTAATACTCCGCTGTTATCCCACTATCACTCCACCAAGTCAAGGAGTTTAGGCAGGCAAAGGGAGTTTCGGGGCATTTCTTCGGGGAAGAGCCGGCACCGTGCCGTCCTGGGCGGGCCCCCGCTCTCCTACAGGAACGGCTCCCAGTCCGGCTCCAGGCGGCCGAGCGACAGCCTGAATCCGTCAGAAGGCAGGAAGGGTCTGCGCGCGAGGTTCATGCCTGCTTCGTTGGGCGTCCGGTTCTCTTTCCTCGAATTGCAGCGGCGACAGGCCGCCACGACGTTGTCCCAAACATGGAGGCCCCCCCTCGACTTGGGAAGCACGTGGTCCACGTTCTCGGCGGGACCGCCGCAGTATTGGCATACCCACAGGTCCCGAGCGAAGACGGCCCGCCTGGTGAGCGCCGTGTGGGCACGATAGGGCACCTTCAGGAAGTATCGGAGTCGCACCACCGACGGTGCCTCGATCCGGAGGCTCTCCGATCTGAACACCATCCCGTTAGAGCTGACCACGTCCGCCTTGTCCTTCAGGACGAGCACCACCGCCCTTCGCGCCGGGACGACAGCGAGGGGTTGGTTTGAACCGTTCAGAACGAGGGCTCTTCCCATGGCTGCAGATCGTGGGGAGTATAGCAACGCCCCCTCGCGAGCCTGCGCCTCGAACCATCGCCGAGGTGCTTGATTCCGGCGAATAACAGCGGTGTAATCCTGAGCTAGGCGGCGGATGTGGCCGGGTCCCGTGAAGTGAGGACGCCTTCTGAGCGAAAAAGGGGCCGCGCGGGGTGTCCAGACCTGGGGGTCCGGCCCCCGCCGCCTACCTTCCTGGGCGATCTCCGCAACGCTTGCCTTCGGCTGTGCGTCTAAGATTCACCTACGACGAGCAAGGAGGCTCCGATCGGCAGCGCCGCAGATTGGGACGCGTTCGCCTCTCTCTTCGAGGCGATCGAAACCAACGTCGAGAAGGCGATACGCGGAAAGCGTCAGGAGGTACGGCTGGCCCTCGTTGCACTGATAGCCGAAGGGCACCTGCTGATCGAGGACGTCCCCGGCGTCGGCAAGACGATGCTGGCGAAAGCCATAGCCCGCTCCATCGACTGCTCCTTCCATCGGATCCAGTTCACGCCGGACCTCCTGCCCATGGACATCACCGGCATGAACGTCTTCAGCCAGGAGCGAGGGGACTTCGAGTTCAAGCCGGGAGCGGTCTTCAGCAACATCGTCCTCGGAGACGAGATCAACCGCGGCAGCCCGAAGACACAGTCAGCTCTCCTCGAATGCATGGAGGAGCGTCAGGTGACGATCGACGGCGTGACCCATCCTCTGGCAACCCCGTTCATGGTCGTCGCGACACAGAATCCCATCGAACATGAAGGTACCTATCCCCTGCCGGAAGCGCAGCTCGACAGATTCATGCTTCGCATCGGCATCGGATACCCGACCCCCGAAGACGAGATGGACATCCTGGAGACGCACGGCGTGTCGTCCCCCCTTGGCTCTATCGAGCCGGTGACGGACGCGCCAGGCATAGCGCGGATGATAGAGACAGCCCACACGGTGCACGTGGCGCGATCGTTGCGCCGCTACATCGTCGCTATCGGCGAGGCGACCCGGGCGCATCACGATCTCTACCTTGGGGCCAGCCCGAGGGCCTCTATCATGCTGCTTCGCGCGTCGAGGGCCAGCGCCGCTGTCGAAGGACGCGACTTCGTCACGCCCGACGACATCAAGGCTCTGGCTCCTGCCGTTCTCTCACACCGCGTGATCTTGACCGCCGATGCAGCCATGAGTGGCAACACGGTTTCGGCGATCATCTCGCAGGTCCTTGAGGAGGTCCCGGTCCCCATCGCCGATAGGACCTGATGAACAGAGGGCGGGCCGTTCTGCTGACCGGCCTCGCGCTCTGGGTGGGCGCGCGACTCACCGGATCGCAGGGTCTGCACATGGTTGCCCTCGGTCTCGTGGTGCTGCCCATCGCCGCAACCTTCTTCCGGAGCCGCGGTCCCGTTTCGGTCCAACGTCGCCTGTCCGCGCGACAGGTTGCGGTCGGTGAACGGGTGACCGTAACCCTCGACGTCCGCAATAGATCTGCCGCCCGCCGGCCGTTCCTTCTACTGGAGGACGTCGTTGGCTCCGACCTTGGGAAGCCCTCGCGCCTCGTGCTGGCCGGATTGCCTGGCGGACGAACGCAGGCGATCTCCTACTCGCTGGTTCCGCGCGTGCGTGGACGATTCAGCATCGGTCCGGCGAAGATCGAGGTCGCCGACCCCTTCGCGTTGACCAAGCGGCGGATCCCGGCATCGGGCAGCGATTGGCTCGTTGTCACGCCGCGCGTCGAACGCCTGTCACGATCCCCCGAACGGCCCCGAGGGTCCGGGGGCGGCGAGACATCTTCGCGCCACCTCTTCACCTCCGGCGACGAGTTCTTCGCGATCCGCGGCTACCAGACCGGCGACGATCTGCGACGCATCCACTGGCCGAGTGTCGCGAGAACCGGCGAATTGATGATCCGGCAGGACGAGTCGGCCAGGCATGCCGCGGCAACGGTCCTTCTCGACACCAGGAGGCGGACCCTGGGTCCGTCCCGCTCCCCCGGTTTCGAACGTGCGGTCTCCGCTGCGGCCTCGCTGGGCGTCCTCCTCTACGAGAACGGATTCACGCTGAACTTCATGACGAGTGACAGACCGCCCTCAGTGGTGACCATGGAGACCTTCCTGGAGAGCCTTGCAGGAGTCGAGGATTCGACGGCCCAGGCTCTGGGGATCCACCGGCTGCGACCGACCGGCGAGGCTCCTTCGACGCTTGCGCTGGTCACGGCGGTCCCGGATGCATCAGGGATCGCCTCGATGACGAGGGCGGGGGCACCCTTCGGCGTTCGCATGGCTGTACTCGTCCATCCAGCCGACCCCGCGTCATGCTCCCTCGATGTATCCGCACAGATGTCCGACCGTTCATCCATCGCACGGCTGTCTTTGATGCGAGCGGGGTGGGAGGTCTTCGTGATCTCCCCCGGAACAGAACTGAGAGACGTATGGATAAGGACAGAGAGAAGACTCCCCGCTCCCAGCGCGCGCTAGCGCTGGCGTCGGTCTGGCTGTTGTCGGCGGCGGCGGCCGTGAGTTTCGGCCGTCTGTTCTCGGTTCCGCACGCAACGTCCCGCCTTCTGCTTGCCGCTACCGCCG
>Ga0315286_10000688_pt1 | contig 29137 bp, 15 predicted proteins | sample YL17G10_0_MG_FD_205038 | JGI IMG/M metagenome (GOLD analysis project Ga0315286, IMG submission 205038) | Sediment microbial communities from Yellowstone Lake, YNP, Wyoming, USA - YL17G10_0 | ecosystem: Environmental > Aquatic > Freshwater > Lake > Sediment | place: USA: Wyoming | collected... | reverse complement strand
CCAATATCGCTCCCCTTTCTTTGATGGGGCAGTAATAACCAGTTCTGGAATGGTCCTCGAGCCTGTAGACCGCGGTCCAGGCATCTAGGACGTCGCCTGGCCTCGCGAGAAATATCTTGCCCCTGGCCTTTGTAAGATAACCATTGCCGGCGAGCCGAATGATGATGTTCGATACCTGACCGAGGCTCACTCCGGCCTCCTTCGATAGTTCCATTACTGTCCATTCGCGTGCCCTTTGCACGAACATGATCCGCAATAGCCGTGTGGATTTCTTTGTGAACGCCATCTTCAAGGCCCGTTTCTCCTTTTTGCTATTCCTACATCCTGTACGTTCAATCAGAATCCCACCGATGTTCAGGTATGCATTCCCAGCGAAGTCTATGTAACCGAGGCCGAACTCCTTGCATAGCGCCCTTCCGCGTTCGCTGATGAATGAAGCAACGAAGACGCGATATCCTTTTATCTTGGACAATCCGACGGCTCCCGCGAACTGCATCAGAAATCGCGGTTCGCCGCTGGATTTGACCGTGACCAATACCTTGAAGGAGCCGAACCTGGTCCTCAGCGATATAGAGATATCCGGAGCAGATGGATCGGCCGATGTCCTTGACAGATTCTTGAATCCCCAGTTGATACCGTCTAGGTCCCTGAGGACACGTTCAATGGCCGCCTTGGCATCATTTATAATCGAATTTTCATTTTTTTTCGTATTTTCACCTTTTGATGAAATATGCATATATATTGAAATAGTTTTCGGTGGCATTTAAACAATGACCATGGACCAGGTCATACTCACACCCTATCGTCATCGACGAACACCTTGCACTCGATGCCAGCTGCACGGCACAGCTCTTCGAGGTTGGCCGCGATCTTCCTGAAGTGGACCCGGCCGTTCAGTTCCCTCCGCATGATCTGGATGTCGCCAAGGACCCCGGGCCTGAGGGCTGATAGGGCCCGCTCGACGCGGTCCCAGGAATCCCCGCGGGCCCTGAGGCCATCCACCATTATTGTCCCGACGCCGGCGCCCTTTGCCTCGTCGACAAGCCTCTGCGGGCCTTTCTCGGTCACGAATGGTATGATGGGGCCGACATAGACCCAGGTCTTGATACCGGCGTCCCCGAGCTTCTTCAAGGCCTTGAACTGGGCCTTGACCGGCGTTGTGTGAGGCTCGTAAAGCTTGCGGGCCTTGTCGTCCATCGCCGTAATCGTCATCCCGACCTCGGCCTTCGACAACTTCGATAGCAGGTCGATGTCCCTCGTGACGAGGGCGCTCTTTGTCTGGACCACGACGGGCCAGTCTTTCCGAACTATGACCTCGAGGCACATCCTCGTGACCTTCGCATCGACCTCGACCGGCTGGTAGGGGTCCGTCACGGTGCCGATGCCGATGACGCCCTTTTGTTTCTGCTTGAGCTCCTTGGCAAGCACATGGGGCATGTTCCTGCGGACATCGACGAAGGTCCCCCAGGGCCTTGTCTCTTTCAAGATGAACGGGGCATAGCAATATGCGCACGCGTGCTCGCAACCCTTGTATGGATTGAGCGCATAGTCGAGGCCTAGAAGCCCTGATGGTTGGAGGGCGGTCCTGGCCTCGACGTCGTGGACAACGATGCCGCGGGCCCCGCCCGAGTCCGAAGGGCCTTTCTTACTGGCCCCCGATGTGGTGAACTGGTCCAGTCCCGTTTGCCGGGCCATTTTTATCCTCCTTTTCGTAGTAATCGTCGATCCTCTTCTGGAATAAAGCGTCCTTCATGACGGCGGACTGCCGGATCCACCGCGGGATACCGATGTCGAGCCTAGTCGCGATGAAGTCAAAGGCTTCCTGCATCGTGTTGAACCTGTGCGGTTCCTTCCGCATGGCGTTGCGGACGTTCTCGCGCACGTTCCAGACGCCCACCGGCAGGATGTATCCCGGATGCGCCTCCCGCCATATGGTCACGGCCGCCTGACGCCTTTCTTTCTCGAGCTGCTCGCAGACCGCGAGGCGGGCCGCATAGTAACAGCCGCCTATCGACGCGTAGTCCTTGCGTCCATTGTAACCCTCGGCGTCGGACATGATCTCGATGCCTTTTCCCATCGGGTTCCAGACCGTGTTGGGATACCACGCTTCGATGAGCTCGTACTGCCATGCCATGGGCAGCATGAGGACCTCGAACCTGTTGTCCAGTTCCATGGATTCGTACACACGATACTCGTTGATGAACGGATACCGCTTGACCTTCTTCATGAGCTCCAGCCCGATGATGGTGTCCACGGCCGTGATGCTCCAGCGTGTGGGCACGAACCTGCGGTTCTCCCCGAGGCCGAAGGAACCGACCGAGAAGGCCCGCTGGATGCGGGTCAGGAAGATGCCGTTCTTGTACAGGCCCATGACGGCTTCCCTGGACAGCAGGTCAGTGTCGTCGTAGGCCTTTTCGATGCGCTGGTCTATCTTGATGCTCGCTGTGTCCAGGGCCTTGAGTGGGGCCGAGGGACCTAGCGGCTGCACATCGTCGTCGAGGACGAGCCTTCCGCGGGGCTTCTTCGTGAACTCGGCCGCGACGTCGGACGGGTCCTTGGCCATGGCTATCTCGCGGGTCAGGTCCACGATTCGCCCGCCGTCCTCGACGTTCATAATGTGGACCGGGTGCATGCCCCTGACGAGCATGGTCCTGAAGTCCACGATCTCGTCGATGGTCTTCCCGAGCCACAGCTCGGGCAGGTCCATGATGGATGTGTCGCCCTTGATGGGAGGTATCATGGGGCCTACCAGGACCTTGGGATAGCCCCAACGGCCAACGAAGACGCTGGGCGGGCTCGAGCCCTCGATCTCGAACTTATCAATCATTGGCAGGGCCTTCTGCCTTGCATAGAACTTCACGAGGAGCGGGCAGCGGCTCTTGCCGCACAGGAGCTTGGCACCCTTGCATGGGACGCAGAGGCTGCCGTCGTACTCGTTGATGGGCTTCCTGTCATCTTTGAAGAGGGTCGTGACCGCAGTTTGCTCTCGGGAGGCATCCCCCCGATTGACAGGCACGGCGTAGGCGCCCTTCGCGTGGTGGGGATTTCGGCCGCCCTTCCCTTGCATGGTTTATCATTGAAGTAACTTTTATAAGAACTTTTAGGAGGGGTGAGTGAAAGTGTCGGTCTCACAACAATATTATTGGATCACTTTGATTTGACCCGAATCCATCCAAATCCCTTCTTCTCGAGATTCTTTTCAAACTGTTCCTTGTACACAATATTGACATTGACGCCGCCGCTCCCGGTCGGCCACGTCCGAAGGAAATTGCCACGCGAGAACTCGATGGACCACTGCGTATCCTTTGTGAGGCCGCCGCCGATGGTGATGGCACCGGTCCGCAGATGTACCAGGAACTTCCTCGGGTCCGTCAGCTTCAATAGGGTGTCCATGACCTTCTTATCGAGCTTCTCGAAGCGGGGCGCTCCCGGGTCCTTTACGACCCGGTCCAGGAGCTCCGATAGGACCGCGTCCGGGGTCCTCAGGCTGAAGGTGTCCAACTGTCCTCCGTCGGCTATGACGTAGAAGTACGAGTCTGCCGCCCTGATGAAGTACCTCTGACAACAATCATCCCTTTGTTCGATACAGACCTCGCCATCGTCTATGCGTACGATTGCATCCAATGCCTTGCCCCAAATGTGGTCGATCTCCTTTATGATGGCTGCATCGACCGTTTGGACCTTTTCGTCGGGGAAGTCCCGCAAGGTCTCGATGAGGGCCAAATCGGCCTTGTGCTCGGTGAGCGGGGTAATGGACGCTATGGTCCTGCCGGGGCCCCGCCGCACTTGGTAGAACCCCTTGTCCTTGGCCTTGTGGAGCATTTTCCGGGCCTGAGGATCATAGTTGGCCTTAAGGTGGAACCATGAACCGCCGTTGGCAAGGCCTTCGAGCACTTTGTCGACGAGCTTTGCCAAGGCCGCTGCCTCCTGTAATACCTTCTTTGGAATCTTCTTGAAGGGGGCTGTGAAGTTGCCCAGATCGCAATGCGGAAGACCAGCGCGCAGTACCTCAGGGAAATCCGCCTCGCGGACCCAGGAAATGTCGGTGATGCGATCTTCCTTTTTGTTGAACCAGAGGTCGAATATCCTCCCCTCGGTATGGAATATGAACCTGGGTTCGTTCTCGCTCCTGTAGCCGTGGTCCATTTGCATGCCCGTGAGATAGACCTTCTGATCCTTCAGTCTCTTGAACGATATTTTATAGTTCTTGGCCTCTTCGTCTGAAAATTTCTCCACCTTGGGCTTGGCGCCCAACTCTCTGATCTCTTTCAGCGCCTGCTTGAGGGAGTCCATCTGTTCGGTCTTTCCCGTCTTCAGCTTACCGTCGACCTTTCCGACCGCTGCCTCGACCTGCTCGAGGTTCTTTTTCGAGTAACGGGCATATTTCATGAGGGGGTCTAGGGCCCCCCTGCGCACGACCCCGTAATCGTGCGTCAGGTTGTCGATAACGGACGAGAACATGGGGCCGATGTCCTCGCCAGACTCGGAGAGCCACCATAGGACGGCCCCTCGGACGAACTTGCTCTCGTGCTCTAAAAGGGCCTGGACCTTTTTGATCTCGCCCCGCTTCAGGTAAATGTGGGCCAAGGCCTGCGTTAGGAACTCGGAGAAGAATTCGTCGGGGAGGGCACCGACGACTTTCTCGATGGAACCCCGGATGGCCGAGATGTCCTCGAATCCTCTCAGGGCCCTCAGGAGAATCGTACTCGCGTACTTTTTGAATTCGGTGTTGTCCATGAACAGCATTGAACCCAGGATGCCATAGGCGGCGGAAACGTCTTCCCCGTTCTCTTGGGCGCGGTTGAGAAGAAATAAGAAAAAGTCCGTGTGTTCATAGCCAGGCTTGTTTAGCGCGGGAATGATCTTTGGGAGGATGTTCTTGATGCTTGTACCTTGTTTGTCAACGGTCGCCCATATGGTGCTGAGTGCCGATCTGGCGGTCTCGTTCTCAGTGGCCATGTCGGCAAGGGCGGGGAGAGCCTCGGATATGTCCTTCCCCGCCTGGGCCATGTCAAACAGGACTTGGGCCGCAATGTTCCTGACCGTGGGTTCTTTGTCCGACAGGTCCTTAAGGACATCATCGCCGGGACGGCATGCATTGGCCCCTTTCGGTTCTCTCGTCGTTGATGGGCGCTTCACCGACAGGATGGATATCGCTCTATCTTGAATATCGTTGACGCTACTATGAGTGTACTCCAGCAGTATGTCCTTGAACCGCGATATGTCGAATTGGTACTGACTGACGGTGTCAGACAATATTTTGAGCGCACTGAGCACGATGACCGAATCATTCGATGTTAGAAGTGCCTCGAACTCGTCGAGCGTCCTCTTGCTCATATATCGGCCTGCCAAGAAGGAGGCGGCATCGGACCGTATCGCTTCGTCAGGGTCCTCGAGTCCTGCCTTAAGGAACGGAAGGAACCGTTCAAAGGGCACATTGGGCTGTTCGCCTAGAACCTCGTGTATGGCCTCGCGGCGCACGACAGTGTCCGCATGGCCCAGCAATGGGTCCATCTCGTCCCAGGACCGATTTTTTAGATAATACCGTGAAAGGGCCCATGCGGCCTCGGAACGTATGAACTCAACGGGGTGGTCGAGGTCGGCCTTGAACCTCTCGATGAGTGCCGGCAAGGCTATTCTGTAATCCGCACTTGTCGGGTGCCTAAGGTCGGCGAGGGCCTGAACCGGGTCGAGCCGTTCGAGGGTTATTTTCGTGTCTATATGCTCATCGCCCTCATTATCATATTCAATTTTGTGGGTGTAGCAATATTTGTAGCAGTTACTGCACTTGGGGCACTTGGATGCCTCCCAGTGATCTTCGTCCATTGGCTCAGGCAGCTTGAGCATCTCAAGCGCATCGCGTATTTTCCCAAGACCGTAACCGGGCGTTATGACCACCTCCCAGTACCTGGGAATGTTCCTGCAGATGGGGCAGACCTGTGTGTAATTGCCCGCGGCCAGAGCGGAGAGCCTGGCCTTGAGTGTCCTCGCTGCTGGGGACCTTGATAACTTCGGCCCGTCGAGCGACCCGATGAGGGCCTTCGTGGTCTCGGGGCTTTTCGCCGCGATGTGATAAAGGTATTGGCCGAGCTCCCGGGTCTGGTCCGGCGAACACAGAGGCCCAAGGACCTCGTCGAGCCTGTCCTTCGACGGGACGATCGAGATGCCCGTCAGGTCCATCTTCACGAGGCTCTCAAAGATCATTTTCCTGATCTCAGCGTCATCATCTGAAAGGCCCTTAAGGTAGATTGAAAGGACCTCGGGCACATCTTTTCCCTCGCCGTTCAGCTGGGCCTCGATGGCTCGGTATGCGCCCGTTCGGACCGCGGGGCGTTCATCCTTCAAGATGTTCGCGAGCTGGTCCCAGCTCTTGCCCCTGACATAGGAGAAGGACAGGATGTAGGCGATGCTCCGCTCCTCGCCCGTTGGTCTAGCGAGGGATTTCCCGATCTCCTTACGGACCGCGGAGAGGTCGCTCGCCCCTTCCACGGCTTGTTTGAGCGCCCATGTTACGGATTTGAGGACACCGGGGTCCTTGTCATTGAGCAACTTGACCAAGGATGGCAGAGCTACCGTCATGTCGTGATGGCGGAAGGCCCCTTCGTGAACTATCTTGGGAATGCACTTCCTTGCCTGGTCATCCTTAAGCATTTGCTCGGCCACGGCTTTAAGGCGGGCGTCACGTTCCGACGGGTTTTGCTCGAGGTGGGCTATGATCAATTCGGTCCAACCCTTGTCGTCCTTCGGGTAGAACCTGATCACCAATGGAAGGAGGTCCGTGATGTCACTGCCACTCGCGACGAGCCGCTTGAGACTATCGGTATTGTACTTGATGCGCTTGTCCTCCTCGATGTACTTGGCGATAGGGGCGAATTCCTTCCTCTTGAGATAATGCAGGAAGATGGCATCCACCGCAGGCGTTATGACAGCGATTTTGAGCGACTCGCGATTGAGAGCGATCAGAACTGATATGGCCTCCGAGATGTCCTTGCCGCCCTGGACCTGTTCGAGTAAGAACTCGGCGGACTTCTCCTTGACCTTGACGTCGATGTCACTGTCCCGGAGGATAGAGATATGGCGTTCGATGCGGCTTGGCATGGCGAATCTGGCATTAGGAGGTATCGCATATTTATCGGTTCCTGATAGGTGCTTGACCGAGGATTTGGGGTGTTTGCTCAAAAACCATATTATAGCCCCAACACCATCTTGGGAATCCATGTCCGAGAAGTCCGTCTGCCCCCTAGATTTCAGGTACGGCCACCAGTCCATGAAGGATATCTTCAGCGACGAGAACAAGCTGAAGTGCCTCCTTCAGGTAGAGGCCGCCCTGGCCAGGGCCCACGCGAAGCTCGGGACAATCCCCGAGTCCGCCGCCAAGGAGATATCCAGGAAGGCCACGGACGGCTCTGTCAAGCCTGCCCGCGTCGCCAAGATAGAGGACCAGATTAAGCACGACATAATGGCCGTCGTGAAGGCGCTCACGGAGCAGTGCAGCCCCAAGGCCGGGAAGTACGTCCACCTCGGGGCAACAAGCAACGACATCATCGACACGGCAACGGCCATGCAGATAAAGCAGGCCCTCGCGATCATCGAGCAAGATGTCATCGATGTCACGCGCGCGCTAGCTAAGCTAGCAGAAAAGCACAGGGACACTGTCATGGTCGGCAGGACCCACGGTCAGTGGGCCATACCGACGACCTTCGGCCTCAAGATGGCCGTCTACGCTCTCGAGATGGTCCGGCAACTGGAAAGGCTCCACGAGATGAGGCCGCGCATCTGCGTCGGCAAGATGATGGGCGCCGTGGGCACGGGCGCGGCCTTCGGCAAGAAGGCGTTGAGGCTCCAGGCCCTGGTCATGAAGGATTTGGGGCTCGAGACACCGATCGCGACGACGCAGATATTGCAAAGGGACCGCTACGCCGAGCTGGCGTTCCACCTGGCCAACATCGCATCATCCCTCGAGAAGTTCGCCACCGAGGTCAGGAACCTCCAGCGGCGCGAGATCGGCGAGGTCCAGGAATATTTCGATGTCAAGAAGCAGGTGGGCAGCTCCACCATGGCCCAGAAGAGGAACCCAATCACGAGCGAGAACATATGCGGGCTCGCCAGGGTCGTCCGGGGCCTGCTCATCACATCCTTCGAGAACATACCGACCTGGCACGAGCGGGACCTGACCAACTCCAGTGCCGAGAGGTTCACCATACCGCATGCATTCGTTCTCACAGACCACCTTTTAAGGAACTCGGTCCAGGTCTTCACGGGGCTGGTAGTGAACAAGAAGCGGATGACCGAGAACCTCACAATGGCCAAGGAGGAGATCATGGCCGAGCCCATCATGATGGCCCTTACCGACAGGGGCATGGGCAGGCAGGAGGCCCACGAGCTAGTCAGGAGGCTTTCCATGCAAGCCGCCGAGGTCGGGACGCCTCTCGAGACCCTCCTGAAGGCCGACCCGACCGTCAAAAAGCGCCTGACGACCAAACAGATCGAGGCCGTCATGGACGCTAGGAACTACATCGGGGTCGCCGGCGAGATCGTTGACCGGGCCGTGTCGATCTGCAAGAAGCTGCGGTGAGCGTTCAGTTCAGCCGGATGCGGTACATTCCTCACTGCATTTCGTTCAGTTCCTTCAGCACCATCTGCGCCAGGAGGACCGAGCCGATCTCCTCGGCGATGTTCAAGGCCAAGGTAAGCGTCTCTTCGGCCTGGTCCATGAGCCCCATCTCCTTGTAGACGGTCCCCAGCTGCTGCAGGCCCTCGCCGTAGTCGTACTTCAGGTTCCTTTCCTTGAACATATCGACGGCCCGCTGGATCTCCTCCACGGCCTTCTGGAAGTGGCCACGCTTGCTCTCGATGACGCCGAACCGCGAATGGCACGCGGCCACCATGTAGTCCTCGTCGAGCTTCGTGAATATCTTGAGGGCTGCACGGCAATATTCCTCGGCGCGGTTGAGATCCCCCTTCTCGATGTAGATGGAGCATATGCCCGCCATGCTGTAGCCTTGGCCCCTGGCGTCGCCGGTCTCCTTGGCGAGGGCCAGGCACTTAGTGAAATGCTCCAGGGCCTTTTCGTAATCGTGGAAGATGTCCATGAAGAAGGAACCCATGTTATTGTGGGTCCTCGCGAGCTCGAACTTGTCCCCGACCTCCTCGAGTATCTTGAGCCCCTCGTTGTACCTCTCGAGGGCCTGGTCCCGGTCGCCCTTCACCTTATGGACGTTCCCCAAATCGACAAGGGTCGCTCCCAGGGCCTTTTTCATGCCCTCCTTCGAGAACAGGGCCACGGCCGTGTTCAGGTGGTCGATGGCGATCTCGAACTCCGCCTGGCGCCAGAATATCTGGCCTATGCCGCGGTTGGCGGCCCCCTGGCCCTCGACGTCGGAGCACTCCTTGAACAGGGCCAGGGCCCGGCCGTAGTTCTCCATGGCCTTGTTGAACTCGTTTTGCTGCTTGAACTCGTCGCCCACGCGGGCCAGGGCCCAGCCCTCCCGCTTCTTGTCGCCGATCTCGTGGGCCTCGTCGATGGCCTCGCCGTAGAAGCTCAGGGCCAGCTCCCAGTCGCCGAGCATGCCGTGGCAGCGGCCCAGGTCGTAGAAGACCTTCATCTGTTTCTCCCGGGCGTCCGGGGAGGCCGCCACGTCGGGCTCGAGGTTGGCCAATGCCACCTCGTAGAACCGGATGGCCTCGGCGGCGGCACCGGCCTTCAGGGCCTTCTCGCCGGCCATGATGCTAAACCGGATGGCCTGCACCCGGTCCTTGGTGTTGGCGAAGTGGTGGGCCAGCTCGTAGCATACCGACGCCAAATCGTCCTTGTGCAGGTCCATCAGGGCCTGGGCCACCTTCTCGTGGGTCCTGCGGCGGGCCAGCCGGCTCATGCTGTCGTATATGACCTCGCGTATGACCTCGTGGTCGAAGCTGTAGATGCCCTCGGCGGCGCTCTCTCGGAGGACCCGGAGCTTGACGAGCTCGTCGAGCTCCTCGATGATGTCGTCCTCCTTCCAGCCGGTGGCCTTTGTCAGCACATCGCATCTGAACTCGGGGCCGCCGGCGGCGGTGAACTGCAGGAGCTCGAGCTTGCGCTCCCCGAGGCGCCCCAGGCGGCGCATGACGACGTCCTTGATGGTGCTTGGGAGCCGGATCTCGTCCACCTGGCTGTTGGCCCAGCCCAGCTCCTTCTGGAATATGAGACCGCTCTCCAAAAGCTCCTTGAGGATCTCCTCGGTGAACAGCGGGTTCCCCTTGGCCTCCTCGAACACCTTGTCCGTGAAGTCCAGCGAGAATGTGTTCGCCGGGAAGATGGAGTTGACCATGCGGTCCGTCTGGTCCTTGGTCAGCCTCTTGACCTTGATGAGGTTGTAAAGCTTCTCGCGGGATAGCTTGCGGAGGAACTTCACCAGCGCGTGGGTCTGGTCCGGGGTCTCGTTGTCGACGAGGTCCTCGGGCCTGTAGGCCCCGACAATTAGGATTCGCTGGTCGGCCGAAAGGCGGGCCAGGTACTGCAGCAGGTCCAATGATGAGGCGTCCATCCATTGAAGGTCGTCGAGAAACATTATGAGAGGGCCCGTCCTCGCGAGCTCCGAGACCCTCCGGGCGATGGTGTCGAACAGCCGGGCCCGGTCCTGGGCCTGTCCGCCCTCGGACGCCGCGCCTTCCGCCTCCTCGGCGCCAGCATAGCCGCCCAATGAGAGCTTGTCCAGTATCCTCTCCGAGGCCATGAGCTCGGGCGTGAGCTCCCCCTTCCAGTTGACAAGAATCTTGCCGTAGCCGGCCTCGAAATCCGCGACCACCCTCTTCAGCTGGGGCTTGAGGGCGTCGGCCCTGTCGGGTTCGGCTACGACGGCGACGTAGATTATCTTCCCCTGCTCCATCAGGATCCTGTGCCGGCCGAAGGCCACCTCCTTGAGGCTGCCCTCCTGCTCGGTGCTGAAGGAGTGGCCTATGAACTCCCTTATGGCCGTGAGGGTCGAGCTCATGACGTCGTTGTCGACGGATGAGATGTCCTCGGAGGTCTTGTGGACCAGGAGCCTCCCGTCGGTGTGAATGATGAAGGCCTCCTTCACGCCCATGCCCGAGGGAACCACGATCTTTTCTTTCACTGCCGATAGGGCATTGATGAACGGCAGGTAGGGGGTCCCGCCCTCGATGCAACAGCCGGACAGGATGGTGGCGCCTAGGGCCTTGGCATGGGCCTCGAACTCGTTGAAGAGCCGCGTCTTGCCGACGCCGGCCTCGCCTTCGAGCAGCGCGAGCCCTCCCTCGCCCTTGAGGGTGTCGTCGAGCATCCCCGTGAGCTGGGCGAGCTCGTCGTCCCGGCCCACGAGCTCAGACCTGGAGGTGACAAGCTTTGCCGGGTCCAGCTTACGCCCCTCGACCAAGATGACACCTCCCTTATACAGGGTGCCATCGGCGGCAGTCAATAAAAACCTATTGCCGCTTGTCCCCGGGCCCAACGCCCGTCAGCAGGCCCTTCTCGACCATCTTGGCGAGCTCCGCCAGGACCTTGAGGGCCTTCTCCTGGCCGGGCCTCATGTCGAGCTTCTTGAATATGGTTATGGAGGTTTCGAGTTCCTTCCGGGCCTGGTCGTACTTGCCCATGTCCACATATAACAGGCCGAGCTCGTAGTGGGCCTCGGCGTTGTGGGCCGGGATGCCTAGGACTTCCATCAGGCCCATGGCCTTCGTTATGTGGGCCTCGCTCTCGGCGAACTTCTCGCGCTTGCGCTCTATCATCCCGAGACGCCGGTAGCAGGAGGAGACCATGAAGGGCTCGTCGAGCTTGAGGAATATCGCGAGGGCCTTTTGGCATATGTCGTAGGCCTTCTCGAGGTTTCCTATGAGCAGGTGGCTCTCGGAAAGGTTGGTCATTGCGTAGCCCATCATCCGTATGCCGCCAATCTCGCGGCTTATGGCTATGGACTTCTCGAAGTGCCCCATGGCGCCGACGGGGTCCCCCTTCTCGCGGTAGGCCACGCCGAGGTTGTTGTGGGCCCGTGCCAGGGCCGATTTGTCGCCGGCGGCCTCGAATATGGCCCTGGCCTTGCTCGCGATCTCGATGGCCTCCTCGTAGTCTCCCTTCTCGCCGTGGGCCCCGGCCATCTCCATATAGGCCTGGGCAAGCAGGTGTTTGTCGTCGAGCTCGTTGGCCAAGTCGATGCACTTTTGGGAGTAGACGAAAGCCTGTTGGAACTCGCCGCGCCTCCAGGATATCCACGCAAGGCCCTTGTGGGCCCTGAACAGGCCCCGCTTGAAGCCCGTCTCGGAACAGAGGGCCAGGGCCCTGTCGAAGGTGGATTTGGCCTCGTCCCACAGCGAGCGTATGCTAGCGATCTCGCCGATGTCCATGAGGGCCTGGGCCTCGCGGTTCCTGTCCCGGACGTCCCGGGCCACGGAGAGCGTTATCCTCGAGACCTCCTGGGCCTCGTCCAGCTTGCCCTGGGCCATGAGGGCCTGGTCTAAATGGTGCCTCGCTGCCAGGACCTCGCCCACGCTGATGGTGCTCTCCTCGCCGCGCTTCATGCGCATGGCGTCGGCGCACCGCAGCGCGTCCCTGAAGAAGGCCTCGGCCTCGCGCGGGGCCGACATGGCCTCGGCCCGCTGGCCTGCTAGCATGAGGAAGCGGAAGGCCTTGTCGTCGGCCCCGCCCCGGCCGTAATGGTAGGCCAGTTCGAAGGCCACGGCTTCCAGGTCGTCCTTGCCGGCCCGCTCCCAGGACCTGCCGAAGGCCTTGTGAAGGTTCCTCCGGCGGTCCGCCGGGATGGACTCGTAGATGACCTCCTGGACCATGGGGTGCGCGAAGGAAAGGACGCCTTCGCCGAGGTACCTGAGGAACCTCTTCTCGACGAGGTCCTCCTGGATGGCCTTGATCTCCTTGGCTCCGTCCGCGTCCTGGCCCAGGCCCATGGTCTCGAACAGCATCTTGCAGCGGAAGGTGCTGCCCGCCACCGCAGCGTACTCGAGCATCTCGCGCTCCTCCGGGGACAGACGGGACATCTGCCCTGCCAGCAGGTCGACGACGTTCTCGGGCAGGTGGACCTTGTCCAGGTCGAACCGCGCCAGTTCCTCGGGGCCCATGCCGCGGGGAAGGACCTTGAGGAGTTCCTCGACGAACATGGGGTTGCCCTTGGTTCTCCGGTGGACGCTCTGGGCGAAGGCCTCGGGGATGTCCGGGAGCCTCAGGAACCTCGAGATGAGCTCGCGGACCTGGGCCGGTTCCAGGGGCTCCAACCGGACCAGGCGGACCGAGGCCTCCCCCTCGAGGGCCTTGATGTTCTCGACGAAGGAGCTCCCGTGGGCGAGGGCGTCCTGGGAATAGCTTGCGATCATGAAGGTCCTGGAGCCCGCCATCTCGCGGGCTATGTACGCCAGGACCTGCAGCGACGAGGTGTCGGCGTACTGCAGGTCCTCGAGCATCAGGACGAAGGGCTCGTCGAACTCCAAAAGGAGCCTGGACAGGACCTCGAACATGCGGTCCTTCATGGCGCCCAGGTCGGCCAAGGCGGCCTCTTCTGCGTCCTTGGAGGTCCCCTCGGGCCGCTCCCCGCGCTGGCCCCCGTCGTCGGGCCTTAAGCCGATGCCGCCCATGCCCGGGAGCACCGCCAGCACCTCCAGCGGCGCCCGGCGCATGAACCGCCTCAGCGACGGCTGGTCCTTGCCCTTGAACAGCTCGGTCAGCGCCTGGATGAACGGATAGTAGGGGCTGGACGCCTCGCTGCGCAGGCATCGGCCCACGACGGTGGTCACGTTCCGCTTCCTGGCCTGGTCCAAGACATCCTCCATGACCCGGCTTTTACCCATGCCCTGGCCGCCCTCGAGCAGGACGAACAGGCCCGAACCCTTGGGGGGCGCAACGCCCTCGGGGGCCGTAACGCCCTCCGGCGGGACGAGCCCGCAGCCCACCTCGAGCATGTAGAAGATGCCCGAGAGGACCTTTTCCCTGCCGACGATCTTGACCTTGGTCGGTTCGACGCCCGTCCTGAGGCCGGACAGCTCGAGCTCGATGGATTTGACCATGCCCTGGGACCCGAGCTTCTTGAAGAGCTCCAAGGCGGCCTCGAAGCGCGACACGGCGCCGACGCGGTCCCCTTTGTCCTTGAGCATGTTGGCGTAGTCGTTTTGGGCCTTGGCAAGTGCGTGGAGCTGCTTGAGACCCTCCAGGGAGCTCACCGCGATCTCGAAGCAGGTCTGGGCCTCGGCCCAGTTCTTGTCGTGGGCGTGGATGACGCCCAGGTCGTCGTAGATGGCGGCCACCATGCCCTTCTCGTCCAGGCGCGTGAAGATGTCCATGGCCCTGGCCGAGTGGCCCTTGGCCTGGACGAAGTCACCCCTCTTGATGAAGGTCTCGGCCAGGTTCGTGAGGGAATAGCCGACGAAGCGCGTGTCCCCGCAGCGCTCGGCCGCCTCGAGGCACTTCTTGAAGTAGTCCTCGGCGGTGTCCAGCTCGTTCCGGTCCATGTAGAGGTCGCCTAGGTTGTTGTAGGCCCGCATGAGCTCGTAGGTGCTGTCGTGGTCCTTCGCGATCCTAAGGCCCCGCTGGTAGAGGGTGACGGCCTCCTCGAAGTCCCCGCGGACGTTGTAGACGTTGCCCTTCGTGATGAGCGCGTTGGCCAGCAGGGTGGCCTCGCCGATCCTCTCCGCGCCCCGTATGCAATCGTTAAGGTACTCGAGGGCCTTGTCGTGGTTGGCCAGCCTCCAGTACAGACGGCCGAGCAGGTGGATGGCCTCGAACTTGCCCTTCTGGTCGCCGATCCTCTCGGAGAGCTCCACGGCCGCCTCCAGGTCCAGAACGGCCTCCTCACGCTCGCCCTTTATCTCGGAGACGTTGCCCCGGACGAGGTAGGCTTTGGCCATCTCCTGGTAGAGGCCCTCTGTCGGGGCCAGCTCCAGGGCCCGGGTGGAGTACCTCTTGGCGGACTCGAAGTCTCCCATGTGCCAGGACGCATTAGCGGCCTCGTTTAAGAGGCTGACCTCGACGGTGTTCTTGGACCCGAGGCCCATGGCCGTCAGGTCCTTGACCTCAGGAAGCTGCTCGATGGCCTCGCCGAAGTACTCGCGGGCCTCCTTGAGGGCGAAGAGCCCCATGGCCCTCCGAGCGGCCCTTATCAGATAGAAGAGGGCCTTCTCGTGGTCCTTGGTCATACCGTAGTGCCGGGCCAGGTCGTAGACCACGGAGTCCAGCTCATCAGAATAGAGCCTCTCGAGCACCTCGGCCACCCGGCGGTGTATCATGCGCCGCAGGTTCCGGCCCATGTTCTCGTAGAGGACCTCGCGTATGACCCCGTGGTCGAAGGAGTACTGCTCGCCACCGGGGACCTCCTTCAGTATCCTCTTGCCGGCGAGCTCGTCGAGGGTGATCAGCAGCTCCTCCTCGTCGGCCTCGAGGACGGCCCTGAGGACATCGATGTTAAACTCCACGCCCATGACGGCGGCGGTCTCGAGGACCTTACGGTAGGTCTCGTCGATCCGGTCCATGCGCCGCAGGACCACGTCCTTGATCGTCGACGGCAGCGCGTGGACCATCTCCTCCTGAACGTGCCAGACGCCGTCTCGCTCGGCCTTGAGGGCCCCGTCCATAATAAGGGAGTCCAATATCTCCTCGACGAAGAACGGGTTCCCCTCGGTGTCCTTGTAGATGCGCCTCATGAAGCTCGGCGAAAAGTCGTTGTGCGGGAAGATGGAGGCGACCATCCTCGAGGTCTCGGCCTCCTTGAGCCTGCGCAATACGATGGACAGGTAAAGCTTCTCGCGGCTCATGCGGCCCAATGTCTCCATGAGCCTCAGGGGTCGCTCGGTCTCGGGGTCCAGGCCCTCCTCGGGCCGGTAGGCGCCGACCATGAGCACCCGGGCGTTCCGGACGTTCCTCGAGATGTAGTGAAACAGGTCCAAAGACGAGTCGTCCATCCACTGCATGTCGTCGATGACAAGGATGACGGGCCGGACACGGGAAATGGCCAGTATGGACCCCAGGACGCTGTCGAACATGCGGTCCTGTTCGCGCTTCGGGTCTATGGCCTCGAGCCTCCGCTCGGCCCTGAACTCCAATGATGCGAACATGGCCAGGTCGGTCTCGAGCCTCCGGGGGACGGACATGCCCATCTTCCAGTTCGTCAGCGAGGGCCCGTAGTCCTTTTCCAGGGTCGTCACCAAAGACCGCATGCTCTCCTTGATGTCCTTGGAGACCTCGCCCGAGACGACAACGGCCAGGTTTATGGGGGGCGCGCTCTCGAACAGTATCTTGTAGGAGCCGTACTGCAGCTCGTCGAGGTCGCCCTCGCCGGCCTTGCCCTCGAAGGACCGGCTCATGAAGTCCTTGATTGTGCCGAAAAGCCTGCCGACGGTCATCTCGTCCACCTCGGGCCTCAGGGTCCTGGCCGCGTGGGCTATGAGCATGCCGCGATCATTGACCAAGAAGACCTCCTCGATGACGGAGAGCTCGCCGGGCGTTATCAGATCGGGACCGACCTCCTTGAGCGCGTTGATGAACGGCATGAAGGGGCTCGCTCCCTCGAGGCCTCGGCCTATGAGCATCCTGGCGCCGTTCTGCTCGGCGTGGCCCCTCATCTCGGTAATGAGCCGGCTCTTGCCGATGCCAGCCTCGCCCTCCAGCAGGATGGTCCCGCCGTGGCCCTTGACGGCCTCGTCTATGCAACGCTTGATGATGCCGACCTCCTCCTCGCGTCCGACGAGCGAGGCCACGGGCTTGACCCCCAGCCGCTCCATGGCCCTGGTGTCCCTGGGCGGCGTCACTTGCCGTCACCCCCCAGCTCGGCGAGGAAGGCCTTGGCACGCTCCGTGCGGCTGGTGGCCTTGACCTTCTCGAAGAGCTCCAGGGCCTTGGTGGCCTGCTCCCGGGCCGCCTGGATGTCGCCGCTCGCCTTGAGGGAAATCGAGTACTCGAAGTAGATGTCCGCCAGCAGGTCCGGGACGCCGCACTCTTGGCCGGTCTTGATTGCCTCCTCGAACTCCGCTTTCGAGCCGTCCCAGTCCGTCCGGGCCTTCCGTATGATGCCCTTGTTCATGTGGACGTTGGCGACGCCGGGCTTGTGTGAGAGCCTCTGGAAAATGGCCATGGCCTCGTCGCACGCACGTTCGGCTTCGTCGAGGAGCTCGGGTCGGCCCATCTTGCCAAGGACCTCGCCCTTGTTCTTGAGGCCGTAGCCAAGGATGCTCGGGAAGTTGATCTTCCTGCAGAGCGTGATGCACTTCTCGAAATATCCCAATGCCATGTCCCATCGCTCGAGGTACCTGTATGTGGCCCCGATGTTGTTGTAGGCCGTGGCAAGCTCGTACTGGTCGAGGCCCTTTTCGAGGATCCGTATGCCATTGAGGAAGTGCTCTATGGACTTGTCGTAATCGCCCTTGTCGCGGTAGACGTTCCCGAGGGCCGATTCCAGGGCCCCGGTGACGGCGTCGTCTCCGAGCTTCTTGGCGGCCTCCATGCAGCCGTGCAGGTTCTCGATGGCCTCATCGAAATGGCCGTCCCTCCACTGGATGGTGGAGAGGGACCGGCGGCACTGGACTATGCTGGGAAGGTCTTTCAGGCGCTCGAAGGCCTCGAGGGCCTTCATGAAGGACTCCTTTGCGTCGGCGAACTTGCCCCGACCGTTGCGCATCCGGCCCTGGGCCATCCACACGATTGCCTGGACCCGTTCGTCGTTGAGGCTGGAGGCTATGGCCGCCATGACGTCGATGTGCGCTTCGGCATCATCGTACCTGCCGGTCTTGTTGCAGACATCGGCGAAGGCGTCGTGGGCCCGGACGCGGAGGGCCAGGACCTCGCGCGTGGGCGGGAGCTGTTCCAGGTCCGATAGCGCGTTCTTGGCCTGCTGTTCGGCGAGTTCCGGGGCGGCCAGGCGTCGGGCCCGCTCGCCGGCAACTATGGACCATCGGGCCGAGTCCAGCAGGTTCCCGGCCTCCTTGTGGTGCAGCGCCAGGTCGAAGGCGAGCTCCTCGGGCCTCTCCTTCTGCTCCAGCATGTGGGCCACCTTGTCGTGGACCTTTATCCTGTCCGAGGGCTGGAGGCCCTCGGTGGCCATCCTCCTGAAGAGCTCGAACGGGAACCGGAAGGCTTCCTCCTCGGTCGACCCCTCCTCGATGAGCAGGCCCTTGTCCACGAGGCCGTCGAGGATGCCCACTAGCTTGTCCTCGGGCATGCCAGCGATGCCCCGGAGGGTCTCGTAGTTGAACCTGTGGCCGATGATGCCGGCCAGCATCAGGACCCGGCGTTCCTCGTCCCGCAGGGACTGAAGCTTTCGCTCGACGAGCTGGCTCATGGTGCGTGGCAGCTGGATCTGGGACAGGTCCTTCCGGACGACGTTCTCCTTATTGTCCGGGTCCAGGATGCCCTGCTCGAGGAGGCTCAGGACGACCTCCTCGATGAAGAAGGGGTTTCCCTCGGTCTCCTGGAATATTTTCTTGGAGGCCTCGGGCGGGAGGGAGGCCCCGTCCAGCAGCAGGGAGACCATTTCGATGGCCTCCTTCTCGTTGAGGTTACCCAGGACCAGCGTGGTGGTGAGCCGCTCCCGGTTCATGAGGCGGAGCGCGTTCGTCAGCGGGGGGGTCTTCGAGTCCCCGAGCAGGACGTCGGGGCTGTATGCCATGAGGACCAGCAATCGTGAACTCGTGGCGCCCCGGGCCAGGTAGTGAAACAGTCCGATGGACGACAGGTCGGCCCAGTGGAAGTCCTCGAGGACCAGGATGACGGTGCCGCCCTTGGCGAGGCTTATAACGATCCTCGTGATGTTCTCGAAAAGCCGGTCCTGCTCCTTCTGCATCGACGACAGGGCCAAGCGGGCGTCGCTGGCGCCCTCGGCCAGCTTGGCCAGCCCCGGCAGCGTCGCCAGCATGGGAAATAGCCTCAGCATCTCCCGCGGGTTGTCTGCCACCACGTCCCTGATGCTGTCCATGGATTCCGTCGGTAGCGCCTTCGAGAAGGCGACCTCCAGGGCCTCGATGAACGGCGAGTAGGGGACCATCTTCTCGCGCGGGGTGCAGCGGGCCATGAGGACTGTGCACTTTTGCGATTTCGTGATGCCGAGGAACTGCTCAATGACCTTGGACTTCCCGGTCCCGGTGTTGCCCTCGATGACCACGACGCGGCCGTGGCCCTGGTCGGCATCCCTGAAGGCCTGGAGGAGCTTGATCATCTCGCGGTTCCTGCCGATGGTGACCCGGCTGAGGGCGCCCTTGCGGCCCTTCTCGAGGCCCGCGAGGTCCCTCTGGACCTCGTCCACGAGGGCCTTCCTGCCGGCCTCGGTGTGGAGGCCGATGGACTTCTTGAGCAGCTTCCTGGCCATGGCCGTGTCGCCCTTTTTGGCGTAGAACTTGCCGTAATGATGATAGATTTGGGCCAGGATGGTGGTCTCCTTGACGTCCATGGTCAGCTCGAGCGCCATGTTGAAGTGCACGATGGCGTCGTCCATCTCGCCCTTTTCCGTGAGCATGGCCCCGAAGACCATGTGGGTGTGCGCGATGGACAGCCGGTCTTGGACCTTGTAGAATATCTCCAGGGCCTTCTTCAGGGCGTTCATGGCCTCGTCGTAGCGCTTCAGGATCACGAGGATCTCGGCCATGTTCGCGTAGGCATAGGCCATCGTCCTGAAGCTCCCGACGGCTCTGGCGGCGTCGATGGCCTGTTTGTATATCTCGACGGCCTTCTCGTGGTCCCCCTTGACCTGGTAGATGAACCCCTCGTTCTGTAGCAGGCTTGCAAGCATGACGTCGTTGCCGGCCTCGCGGGCGAGGGCCTCGGCCGAGTGGAAGGAGAATATGACCTCGTCGTAGCGGCCCTTCCAGATGAGGACGCTGCCGCGCTCCTTGGTGGCGTCGAGCCAGACCTCGATGCCCTCCTTGTCCTTGGGCGGGACGTTTCCTAGGACCGCCAGGGCCTCCTCGGCCTTTGCCAGGGCCGGGTCGTAGTTGGCCAGCCGCCGGAGGACGCGCGCGTGCTCCACCATGGCCGAGGCCTTGCCGACGACGTCGTTGGTCCCCTTGAGCTCGGATTGGGCCTTTTCGAGCATGGTCAAGGCCTTGTCCCACTCGGTCCGCCATTCGTGGAGCCGGGCCATCTTGACGAGAACGCGGCCCCTGGTGGCCTCCTCGCCGGTCCCCAGGAGCGAAAGTAGCTCCTCGTAGTCCTTCCTGGCTTGGTCCCAATCGCCCTCCATCTCCTGGATCTTGGCCAAATCCAGCAGGGCCTGCCTGACGTCCTCCCGGCCCTTCAGCCCGTGGGCGGCATCCAGGGCCGTCATGAGGAAGGCCCTGGCGCGGCGGTTGTCATGGGCCTTCTTCGCGACCTCCCCGGCGAGCAGGTTGTACTTGAGGGACTTCTCCTTGTCCTTGGACTTGGAGAAGTGCTGGGCAAGCTTGAAGAGCAGGTCGTCGGGGATGCCGGCCCGGCCAGGGACCCCGCCGGGCCCCAGGCTGGCCATGGACTCGTAGGCCTCGCCGACCTTCCGATGGTAAAGCTTGCGCAAGGCCTCGCTGAGGCTCTCGTAGGCCGTCTCCCTGACGAGGTCGTGCTCGAACCTGTAGCGCCCCTCGCCGGTTTTGAGGATCAGATTGTAGGCCTCCAATGACCTGAGCATGTCCGGGAGCCCTGCCGGGTCCTTCACGATGAGCTCGAGGACCTTGACGTCCCACTCGCGGCCTATGACCGCCGCGTGCTGAAGGACCTCGCGCTCGCGCCTCTCGAGGCCCGCCATCCTTACCAGTACGGCCTCGCGTATGGTGACCGGGACGTCCATCTCCGAGAGGCCCTCGGCGCTCCAGCCGGCCTTGGTCCGCTTGAGCTTTCCCGAGGACACCAGCGAGCGCAGTATCTCCTCGGTGTAGAACGGGTTGCCCTCGCCGTGCCTGAAGAGGAAGTCGTGGAGGTCGGCGCCCAGGCCGCCCTCGGGGAACATGGACGAGACCATCTCGACGAGCTGGTCCCGGCCCAGGTGGTCCAGCCGTAGGTGCTCGAGGCCCTTGAGCTCCTTCAGGGCGCCCAAAAGGTCGCTCAGTGTCTTGACCGAGGGCTTCCCGCCCGACGCCGGCGGAGGCGAGACGGCGTCTTTGGAGAGCTCCTCCGGCCGGTAGGTGCCGACGAGGACCACGCGGCTCTGCTCGATTCTCTCCGCAAGGTAGGCCACCATCTGGAGGGACACCGGGTCCATCCACTGGAGGTCGTCGAACAGCAGGGCCTGGGGCAGCTGTGACGACGAGGCCACCAAAAAGAGCGCTATGTCCTCGAAGACCGTCGGGCTCGTGATCTCGAAGTCCACCTTCAGCGCCTCGGGCCGCCCGTAATCGCCCAGCAGCAGGGCCCGGAGGTTCTCCCGAAGCCCCTTCAGGTCAGCCTGGTGTCCCTTCCAGCCCATTAGGGTCTCGCCATACTTGTCCTCGATGGTGGCCAGCAGGTACTTCATCTGCTGCCTCATCTTGGGCGTCTCATCCCCGCGGACCACGGCCGCCAGGACCGTGATCGCACCGTGCTCGATGATGATCCTGCGGGACCCGAGGAAGAGCCCCTTGAGGCCTGCCCTGCGGGCCTTCTTTATCTCCTCGAGGAGGGCCCTGAGCTCGCTGTCGCCCAAATCGGGCCGGAGCCGCTGTGTGTCGTGGATGATGAGCCTGCCGTCGGAGTGTATGTAGAATATCTCCTCGATGGTGGCCTCCACGTTCAGCCCAGGTGCCTCGCGCCGGGCGCTCTCGAGGGCGTTCAGGAACGGCATGAGGGGCGTGCCGCCGCCTATGCAGCTGGCCGACAGGGCCCGGACCCCGATGTCCTTGGCGAGGGCCTCGGCCTCGTGCAGGAAGCGCGTCTTCCCGATGCCAATCTCGCCCTCGATGAGGACGATGCTGCCGCGGCCCTTGAGGGCCCTTCGGAAGGCCTCCTCCAGGGCCTTGACCTCGGCCGTCCTGCCGACGAGCTTGGGCTGGGGCCACCGGTCCTTTTCGGGCCCCGGCGGCGTCGGGGCTCCGTGGCCGTCATTCCCTGAAGGAGCGTCCGGTAGCATGGGGCCAAAGCACCTCCCGCATCGTACCCCAGGGCCATTGAATGATATCGGCCGGGGGGCTCCAGCGGTCAGGTCAACCTTATTATGTACTAGCGAATAAATTTACCTGTACATATATGCATAAATGAAATTAAAAAGTTAGTTGCGACCCGTCCTAGCCTTTGGCGAGGAAGTCGTTGATGAGACCCAGGGCCTTGAGGTTGGCCTCACCGCCCAGATCTAGGGCCTTCTGGATGTAGACCTTGAGCCTCTGCCACAGGAACTGCTTGAGCTCCCCCTCGGCCACCTTCCAGCGGGTCGCGAACACGAGGGCCTCGAGCACGACCTTGGTGCCCCGCTCGATGGGCCGGCCGTTCTCGTCCTTGACGCGGTAGGCCTGCGGGATGGCGTTGAAGGTCGCATTGTGGTAATGGCCGTAGTCGTCCTTGCCGTCCTTCTCGGCCCATTCCTCGACGGCGCAGTCTATCTGGATGGCCGCAAACTTCAGGACCGGGAGTTCGCGAATGTCCTCGTACTGCTCGGGGCCGAACTCGGCCTCGGTCGAGCCCCAGCCCCTCAGGGCCGCCATGGCCAGCATGTCAATGTGGTCGCCGGTGATGACGTTTATCCCGAGCCGCTTCATGGCCAGGAGGTTATCGAAGGTGTCGCTGCCCTTGAAGACCTTCATGGTGAGGAACTGGCCCCTGCGGACGACACCGATGGCGGCCGCGTTGGGCGGGCCCTGGCCCCGGTCCCGCATAGTCGTGACTATGACCTCGTAGGTCCTACCTTCGGTGAAGGTACGTTCCAGCAGGCCCGCGATTTTCTGGTCCAATTGCGCACATCCTTCGTGGCCGTCCGCCTCACATTTCGAGGCCCGTTAAGAGGGCCGCGAAGATGGTCGAGGCCGTCAGGTCGGCAGTGGCACCTGGGTTTATGCGCCCCTTCCTCAAATAGTTTGTCAAGCGCCGGACCGAGGCCGAACCGTCCTTCGTCCATACGGAGCCCCGCCGGACTATGGCGGCGGCCTTCTTGGAGACCTGCTCGGAAAGGCCCCGGCCCCATTTGCCGGCGATGTGGGTGTCCACGTTCTCGGAAAGAATGGTCAGATAGGTGTGGACTATTGCCCCCTGAAGCCCCTTGCGCCGCGTGTCGAGCAGCGTCGGCAATCCGAGGCCGAAGGTGATCTTGTAGTTGGTGGCGTACTCGTGGCAGACGCTGTTGGCCTGGGCGCCCACATTCATCCAGTCCAAAAGCGTGATGCCTTTGTCCCGGAGCTTGTCGTAGGTGGACCTCTTGCGGACATCGAGCTCCTTCACATCGTTGAGTCCGCCAACATGGCCGTAGTTGATAGCCTTGAAGGCGTCCCGCGCGTCCTGGTCGTCCGTGGCCCGAAGGACGGCCGACAGCGTTGTCCTCAAGGACCTGGCTGTGAGCCGGCCGTTGACAAGTCCCGCGGCCTTGGCCACGGGCGCGAACAACAGTATTATTCCAAGCTGGGCGTTGCCGCCCGTCTGGGCTTTACCGCTAGCCTCCACAGCGGCGAGGATGCCCTGGCCCACGCGATAGTCCGGGTCCTCGGCTAGCCTCCGCATAGGGGCCTCGATGGCGACGGAGGACGAAAGGAAATGGTGGAACTTGGTGTCCGGGAAGTCGTGGGTCGGCGTGACGTTCCCGGGCTTTTCGGCAGTGACCTCGAGGAGGCCTGCGAGGGCCGCGCAGTGACCGACGAAGGCGCCCCGGCTCATGCCACCTCTATCCCCGAGGATTCTCGGTTCTTCTTCTTGTCGTCCTTGATGTTTATGTTCGGGAGCGGGATGGGCAGTCGCAGCTGCAGGTCCCGGGCGAGGAGTATGGCAAGGGGTATGCAGGCCTGGATGATGCTCGTGTGGATCTCGGAGGCCATCTCGTTGGGCATGTTCCTTTTCTCGCCCCACTCCTTGGCCAGGGCAGGGGCGTCCCCCTCGTAAATGAACCGGCCCTCGATGGTGATCATGCCGGCGCCTCCGTAGGTGACCGAGTAGCGGAAGGCCACCTCGGCCTCCTTGTTGTTCCTCTCCGATATTGAGGTGACGGTGCTGTTCGTGTCGATGCGTACCTGGCCTAGCTTCTCGTCGCGCTTGGTGAAGCGCTTGCCTTCGAGGGTTGTGAACTCGATTCCCTTAAGAGCCATGGAAACCCACCTTGCGGTCTGGTTAAAGGCTGGAAGGTTAATTAATGTTCGGGCGAACCTAACAGAACATGAGGCACTGCGCGTGGGGGACGCCCTTGATGACGATGACGCAGTCCTCGGCCACAAGGCCCATGTCCAGGGCCAGTTCGACGGCCCGCGTCCCGACGAGGTTCGCCATGGTGGACATCTCGAGGAGCCTCCGGAGGATGTCCGCGCCGACCTTCTCGCCGCCGTAGAAGCTCTCGTGTATCTCGATGCAGAGATCCCCGTCCTCGAGCTTCTTGCCCAGGAGCTCGAGGTCGCAGGCGGCTATGAGGATGTGGCCCTGGGAGATGTGCTTCTTGACGGAGAAGAGGCCATCGGCCTTCGATGCCTTCTTTGGCCTTGCGGCGGGCTTGCGCTTCGCGGCCTTCCCCGGCGTCCTTTTGACGATCTTCCTCTTTGCTGGCATGTTCCTCAGCCCCGTGGATTGCGCGATGATATTAAAATCCTATCTTCGGCCCCGGTCCCGGCCGCCGTGCCGCTGCTGGCCCTGCTGGCCGCCGCCGCCTTGTCCCCCACCCTGGACCCGGTCCAGGTGCGCCGCGACCCTGTCAAGCTTGTCCTTTAGGGCCTTCTCGCTCCTGGCGACGAGCACCTCGCCGCGGGTCCTCTCGACGAGCCCTCGGGCGACATCCTGCTTCTTCCTCAGGGGCACGACCGCATCCGGGTAATCGAACCTCATCAGTGCCTCGTAGATGGTCTCCATCTCGAAGAGCCTGGCCTCTGCCTGCTCGGGGTGCATTTCCCTGAGGGCGTCGACGGCCAGGCGCCTAAGCTCGCCTATGACGTCGCCGAGCCCGAGCAAATAGGCCTCGGGCGTGGCGCAAAGCTCCCTGGGGGTGGGCAAGGGCATCTTGTTCACGATGGCATAAAGGACGCAGATCTCGACGACCTCGGCCAATGCCCCCTCGACATAGCCCGCGGCGTAGATCTCGGGGCACCTGGAGGCCCGGGCCTTGAGCGCCGCCGCATCCTTCTTCATCTTCGCGAGGAGCGGCCTCGGGTCCTCGTGCCTATTCATGGCCCCTATGATATCCTTGCTGAGCCTCACGAGCTCGCGGGACGACCGTAGGGCGTCCTCCCTGACCTTGTCTTTTTCGTCGAGCTCCTTCTCGATGCCCGCCACAATGCTCTGCAGGTTCTTCATGACAATACCAATCCATTATCGATAGATATGGTTTGCCGTTTCATTGGTTTTCGTGAGAATGGCCCTCGGGCGGGGCCTGCTCCGGGGCCTCTTCCCCTTCCGCGTGGTGGTGCACGTGCTCCGGCGGCACCATCCTGGCGAAGGCCTGGATGAGTGCCTCGTTCAGGGCCGGGTGGATGGTCTGGGCCTTGGCCAGTGGCAGATAGGTCTGGTCCTCGGTGTTCATCAGGTAGATGATCGGATGGATGAGCACGGACGCGTCCGTCCCGACGATGTGGCAGCCCAGTATCTTGCGGTTGTCCCGGTCCACCACGACCTTGACCAGGCTGTCGGGCTCGTTCATGGCATAGCCCTTGGTGACGGCCATGTAACTGGCCCTGCCCACGAGGATCTGGTGGCCCGCGGCCTTGGCCTCGGCCTCGGTCATGCCGACGCTTGCGACCTCGGGGTAGCCGAAGACGGCGTGCGGGACCGCGTGGTGGTCCGCGGCGACCTTCTTGTCAGTGAATGCATTGGTCCAGACAACGTCGGACTCGCGGTTCGCGTTGTGCCTGAACATGTGCTTCCCGGTGGCGTCGCCCAACGCCCAGATGCCCGCCTTGGTGGTCTCGAGATAATCGTTGACCTTTATCCAGCCGTTCTCGTCGGTCTCGACGCCGGTCATCCCGGGCTTGAGCAGGTCCGCGTTCGAGATGCGCCCCGCGGCCACCATGATCTCGTCCGTGGTGAACTTCATGACCTTGCCCGTCCCTATCTGCCGGGCGTAGACGGCCTTGCTCCAGCCCTTTTTCTCGGCCTTGAGAACCTCGACGCCCGTGTATATCTTTACGAACTTACCGAAGCGCCTCTGGACGATGTCCGAGATCTCGGGCTCCTCGTTCTTGAGGAGCCTCGGGTTGCGGTCCAGGATGGTGACCTGGGCTCCGAGGGCCGAGAAGAAATGACCGTACTCGCAGGCGATGTAACCGCCGCCGATGAAGACGATGCTCTTGGGCAGCTTCGTGATGTCCAGCACGGAGACGTTGTCCAGGAACCCGGCCTCCAAGAGGCCCTCGATGTTGGGCACCAGGGCCCTGGAGCCCGATGCGATGATTATCTTTGGGGCCTTGAAGACCTCGGGGCCGACCTTCATGGTGTGGTCGCCCACGAACTCGCCGGTCCCCTTGTACCACATGATGTTCTTGGTCTGGCTGATCCCATGCTCCATCTCGTTACGGCCCTCGTCGACGAAGGCTCGCATCCTTTTCATGATGAGGCCAAAATCCACCTTGGTGACCTTGGTATCGATGCCTATGGATGCGGCGTCGTGCATCCGCCGGATGACCTCGGCGGGGTAGAGCAGGACCTTGGAGGGTATGCAGCCATTGTTCAGGCAGGTGCCGCCCATGGGCCCGTGGTCCACGACGGCCACCTGGAGCCCCTTCTCGAGGGCGTTCGCCCCGACGTTCATGCCCGCACCGGAGCCTATGATGATGACATCGTATTCCTTCAAGGGTCCCACCTTCCATTCCAATGGCCCTGGCCGGCCCAACATGCGCATAAAGGGTATAAAAATCCCTTGCTGTCCCTGGCCTCGACCAAACTTTAAAATATCCTCGGTGTTCTTGTCGTCACATGGTCCTCGGAAAGGGCAAGGCCCATACCTTCGATTTCGACCTTATCGTCGTGGGGGCTGGCCCTGTGGGCTGCGAGGTCGGGCGGCTCGTGGCCCGCAAGGGCTTCAAGGTCGCAATCTTCGAAGAGCACGCGGATATCGGCCGGCCCATCCAGTGCGGAGGGCTGGTCTCGGGCAAGGTCCTGGGGATGACGGGCTACAAGGATGTTGTGAACTCGCTTCGCGGGGCCGACATCTATTCCCCCAGCGGGACGATGATATCCTTCATGGCCCCGGACGCGAGGGCCTACGTCCTGGACAGGGAGCGCTTCGACAAGTACATGGCGGCGAAGGCCGGGGAGGCCGGATGCAAGGTCGTCACCGGGACCAAGGTCTCGGGCGTGAGCGAGCTCGAGGACGGGCTCGAGGTCCGAACCGAGGCCGGCGACGGCTCGGGGACGAGCGGGACCTACAGGTGCAGGATCATCGTCGGTGCCGACGGGGTCCAAGGCTGTGTTGCGAAGTGGCTCAAGCTCGCGAGGCCCGCGGAGATCGTGTCCGGTTACGAGGTCATGTACGACGGACTGAGCATCGACCCCGAGAAGGCCCTGGTGGTGTCCGGCAAGACCTTCGCGCCGGGCTTCTTCGGCTGGGCCATCCCGCACGGGCCGACCCGGGCCCTCGTAGGCCTCGGGGTCTGCGAGGCCCCGCGGCCCGCCAAGGACTATTTCGAGGAGATGGTGGTCCGGCCGCCCATGCGCGACCTGCTGAAGGGCGGCTCCCGAAAGGAGGCCTTCGCCGGCTGCATACCGCTCGGGATCACGGGGAGGACCTACACCGACAGGGCCATGGTCGTCGGCGATGCCGCGGCCCAGGTGAAGTCGCTGTCCGGCGGTGGGCTGTACACCGGCCTGATGGCGGCCAAGCATTGCGGGCGCGTGGCGGTCAAGGCCCTCGAGAGCGGGGATTGCACCAAGCGCATCCTCAAGGAATACCAGGAGCTGTGGGAGCACAGCATAGGGCACGAATTGAAGAACGGGTCCATGCTGAGGAAATTCTACATCAACCTCAGCGACGAGCAGATAGACCAGCTCGTGGAAATCATCAACGGCAAGGATTTACTGCCGCTCATCACGGCCTACGGGGACATCGATTCTCCGAGCATACTCGCGAAGGTCATGCTGAAAAGGGCCCCGAGCCTGCTGAAGTTCACTGGGCCGCTGCTGAGGGCGCTGTTCTGAGGGTCACTCTTCCGCGGACACTGTTCCCTCATCCTTGGGCGGTCGTGCTGGCGCGGCCACCGGCCCCTTCCCCTTCCTGCGTTTCTTCAGGTCCTGCTCCAATAGCATCTTCCGCTGCTGGACCTTGCCCGCCTGGGGGAAAAAAGCCTTCTTGAGCCTGGTGTTCCCCTTTTCCTCCTCGACAAGGTAGAGGACCACCGCAAGGACCGCGAAAAGGACGGTGAGGCCTATCAGGAGCGCGAGCGGCCACATGGGCATGGGCTTTTTCACGCTGAAGGATGTGTCCACAAGGATGCCGTCGACGCCGAGGTAAGTTATATTGATGCCCCCGACGGACTGGTTCAGGTTTACCTGGTCCGTGGCGGCCTCCCACTGGGCGTTCGTGAAGTGGCCCCGGGACTTCATGGTGTAGTTGGCGTTGCCGTAGTCGAAGACCATCATGGTCCTGACGAAGTAGGTCCCCTCGGGCGTGTCGGCCTTGGTCGCGATGGTCATCTGGACATTGACCCCGACGCCCGGGTCCATCGAGGCCATCTTGACGACGTAGGTCTGGTCCTGGCCCTCGTCGATGGATGGCGGGTGGTGGACCTTGGATATGTCCTTGGCCTCCTCGATGGTGGCCCACTTGTAGAAGTCTATGGTCAGGGTGATGTTCTTCATCGAGTGGTCGTACCTGTCGGTGAGTGTGAAGTTCAGCATACCGTGGGTCCCGGGGTTTATTGTGTCCGGGCTCGTCCTGAAGTAGGACATATCCGGGACCTTGTTGGGCGCGGAGATGTCCTCGCCGGTCTGTGCCCCGGCCTGGAGGCTGGGGATGAGTAGCAGCATGGAAATGATGATGGCCAGGGGCCCCGGAGCGGACTTCATCATGTCAATAGAACCGATGAACCATAATTAAATATTTCCGATGTGTTCATCTAGGCCATGGAAAGGCCCTGCGGGGGCCTTCCGACCCAGGATGTGTCC
>Ga0315286_10000687_pt1 | contig 29156 bp, 25 predicted proteins | sample YL17G10_0_MG_FD_205038 | JGI IMG/M metagenome (GOLD analysis project Ga0315286, IMG submission 205038) | Sediment microbial communities from Yellowstone Lake, YNP, Wyoming, USA - YL17G10_0 | ecosystem: Environmental > Aquatic > Freshwater > Lake > Sediment | place: USA: Wyoming | collected... | reverse complement strand
CAACCAGACCGTCACCATCGTCATCGCGCGGAACGTATCCGGAGCGCGGTGAGTTTGGATTGTTGGGTGAGTGGATGAAGTGATCGCGTCCATCGGGATTAATAGACGGAATAATATAAAACGTTTTATCGTTAAGTAGCTCAGTAATCCAATCTACATGACCGAACATTTCGGCAAGATACCATCCGGTGTAGAGTGCAACCTCGCCGCCTTGTATTTCGTTACCGTGAACGTTCCCATCGATGTACATTGCGGGTTTACTCTCAGGATCGCCTTTCTCTGAATTTGAAACGGTCAGGAGCCACAAGTCACGACCTTCGTACGATTTCCCGATGCTCGTGAACTTTACGAGCTTCGGATACGCCTTCGCAATACGCTCGCAAATTTCACCAAGCTCTTTGTGATCGTAATACCGGTTCCACACTACTTCCACTTTTGGATTGTTCGGTGCACCAAGCGCTTTGAGTGAACTTTGTGTGAGTTCTTTTTCTGATCCCGCAAACGCACCAATCGTTGCAGATAAAATAACTATCGTGGTAATCCAAATAATCTTGCTAACCATAATCTCTCCTTACTTCAAAGTAACTGTCTGAGTTGCTGTGCCTACCGTTGGACTTTCAGCGGTGATTGTAACCGTTTCACTCGGCTTTGATACGACGAGCCATGTTAGTTCTTGTCTGTCTCCGCTGCCTTTAATAGCACCAAGCACCGTCGTTCCTTTGCCGCTGGTGAGTTTTTGATCTTTCGAAAGATTCAATGTCGCTTTCACGTTTCGGGACCATCCTGCCTTGCTGCCCATCGCGCTGTTTGTAGGAAAGTATCCAGTATTTACAATGTCGGTAGTAAAGCGAAATACTTTTCCATCTATCGGCTCGACCTTAATGTTTCTGATTTCGATTTTAGGAAGCTTGGTGCCAAGCCAGACGAGAAAGGAATTCTGTTTTGACGCAATTACATCAATGCTGTCCACAGGGGGATTGGTGAGAACGTACGGTTTGAATCCTCCAACCTCAACTTCATGGTTGGGAAAATCAGGATGATCCACTTTCGTCCATTTAATGAAGCCGTCTTTTATTCCATTCGCGTCAATCCACTTGAGAGCTTTTATTTGATCGGCGTACTCATCGGGCTTTTCTTCTCCGGGTTTTCCTTTTCCCATGTCGGATTTTTTCTTCATCGTCGTATCAGCAGCGGTGGCATCTTTCTTCGATTCAATTTCAGGAATCCACCAGGGATTCGCAGCAAACGACCATCTGCCAAACTGGTAATATGCCCATTCACCAAAGGCGCCTTCGCTTTTTGTGCTTTGCGGTGCACTTTTCAGCTTTGACATTTCCTGATATTGCTTGCTGATGTACGAGAAGTACTGTTCATCATCGTCCATTACTGATGTTATGAATTTTGGAGCCTCTTCACCGTCTTCCATCATTCGGCGCCGCTGCGGACGCTGCTCGCTCGGTTGGCCACCAGGTTTCTGTTCCTTCTTCCACGGATTCATGAGATTATCATTCGATGAGAAAGTGAAGACCGCCGTGATGTTCGGATGCGCAAAGCAGAAATCGGCAACTGCGCGTGTTTCGGGTTCTGAGATTTGATGAGGACCGGCACCTTTGCTGAAGAATGAATAGTTGTGCGGAAAGTTGTGGTTGAAATCAACACCGCCCTGCTCATCTTCATTCCACTGCTCGTCTTTATCGTTGTCGATCCCTTCAGTGAAAAGCTTATACATTCCCTGTTCACCTTTCGATGGGTCAGCTTTTTTCATGATGCGAGGATCATCAGGGTTAGGAATCCATTCACCGCGATTATCTTTCACGCGCATCATCGTGATTAGACCGTCACCATTGAGATCTTCAAAACTATCTTCGTCTATAGCGCCATCTTTCTCGGCATCGGTTGGACGGGCGTTGAATGTTCTCGCATAGAGAGGTTTCATGAAAAACGCTTCACTTGCATCAGGATTCACTCGCGGTATGATATAGAATGTTATGGAATTCAGAAGTTGAGTAATGCTGTCGACTTTCCCATGATTATCCAAAAGAAATTTTATGAAGCGTACCGATAGCTCACTTCCAATGAGCCGATCAGCTTCTACACCACCAACAACAAGTACTGCATGATGTTTCTCTGCATCCTTTCCGATAGTGACAACCCAGATGTCTCGCTTCTGGTCTGTTTTTGCGAGTGACTCGATCTTCGCGATGTCTTTGTTAAAAGAAACCAGCGTGGACATTTGTTTCGCCATCTCATCGTATGTGTGATACTTGTTTTGAGATAGTGCGGGAGTAAGGAAGATAAGAAAATAAGAAGTTATGAAGATCGGAAGTTGAAAAAGTCTATTGAATATTGTGGAAGAACGATTCATAGAGTGTTCCCTTTGATATTGATTATGATAAATGATTGACTGTAGCAACATTTTATTTATACGCTTAAATTAATAATTCGTTACGTTGTCTGAAACACAATTTTGTTTAGTTATGGGATTTTCTCGATAAAACATAATCAAGGTAATCCTTCAATCCTATAAATTCCGGCTCAGACTATTATGCCACTTCTTTCACCGCTTCTAAAAACTTATTTACTTCATCAAAATTGTTATAAATATGCGTTGAGATGCGAATGGAGTTGAGATGATTTTCCGGCACAAGCCGTATGCGGAAGCCCTTTTTTGTTGCATGCTCACCAAACTTATCGTAGGGCGTGTTCTTCAATCGGAAACCGACAACAAATCCGCGCGACTGATCTTCGGTTGGTGTGAGCATCTCAACTTTATCGCCTAACTTAAGAAGTTCTTGCTGTAAGTAGCCGGACAGAGCTTTTCCACGCCGAACAATGTTTTCCATTCCAATATGATAAAGAAAATCTGTTGCAGCACCAATGCCAATATATAGTGCTGCATTTTGTGTCGCAAAATCATAGCGGTGTGCAGTGGCAACATATCCTTTAAACTCCGGCGGGTCAACCGTCATATCCCATCCTGTGTCCGAGCCGCCACCGATCCATTTTGCTTGAAGAACATCAAGCATCTCTTTTCGCACGAAGAGAAATCCGGTTCCTTTCGGTCCACACATCCATTTGTGGCAGCAGGTTGCGTAAAAATCGCAGCCGATATCTTTAAGGTCCAGCATGGTCATTCCCGGTCCGTGTGCGCCATCGAAGAAAACCCAGAGTCCTTTATCGTGACCGAGTTTTGAAATTTCTTTTGCTGGAAAAACTTGCCCAATAGTACAGGTAATGTGTGGAATTGCAATTGCTTTTGTTCGCTTGGTGATTAGATCGTTGATGCGATTGAGATTTTCTTCGGCAGTGAGCGCGGGCATGAGTGTTCTTATCACGATGCCGTCGTACTTTGCGCGGTTAAGCCAAGGGAGTGCGTTACCTGCGTGTTCGTGATTCGTAAGGATAACCTCGTCTCCCTTCTTCAGAGGTAATCCCCATGCAACCACGTTAATTCCTTCTGTAACATTGTGTGTAAGAGAAATTTCTGATTCGTCAACATTCACAAATTTCGCAAGTCGAGGACGAGCAGTTTCCCAACCACCGTATTCACCCGATATGTCGACATTATCAATAGCCGCTTTCACTGCTTCGCGAACAACAAAAGGCGATGGTCCCATCGTTCCGTTGTTAAGATAGATGCGATCATGTGTAAGCGGAAATTGATCACGAACGACTTTCCAGTACTGTTCATCATCGGGTAATATTTGATCTCCATTCGAGATGATGTAACGCGCCTGCGAAGTTTCCGGTACCGCGATCAACGCCCAGGTGCCGATGAAACCGCCGGTGACTTGTTTAATGAAACTACGTCGTGTTGTGCTCATAACAAATTCCTTTCTTGTTGATGTTTAATTCAATAAGACTAAAATCCAAAAACTTAAATCTAACTCTTAAAATGGCTCCATCCGCCAAATCGGAGCGGCTCTTGCTCACCTTGTTCACGTATAAGATTGATTCCTTTTTCCTTCTCCGTTATTCTGCCGATGATAGTGACATCGCTGGTGAGTTTTTCAAGTTTCTCGTGTTCTTCTTCGGTAATAGTAAAGAGTAACTCATACTCTTCCCCTCCGTACAGTGCGTATTCTGTTGGCAGTTCGGAGAACTCTTGGGCAACCAATTGAGTGGTGTGCTGCAAAGGAATGTTGTGCTCATAGATTGCAGCGCCGACACCGCTATTAGTACAGATATGATGAACTTCCGACGCTAACCCATCACTTATATCAATCATCGCTCCAACTTTTACTTGTTCCGACAAAATTTTAGATAAATCTAACCGGGGTTTTGGCATGAGATGTCGTTCAACCGCTTCGATGTACGGTTCTAAATTGGGTTTGAAGTGGTCGCTATTTGTTGATTGTGCGAATCGTTCTTTTTCTCTTTTTAGGATTTTCAGTCCCGCAAGTGATGCGCCAAGATGACCGGTAACGCAAATATATTCTCCCGGTTTCGCATCCTTTCTGTATCTAACAGATTGCTCACCGGCTTCACCTGTAAGTGCAACTGATACCATCATGTTGGCTATTGAAGCAGTTGTATCGCCGCCAACGATAAGACAGGAATATTTCTTGCAGGCAAATACAGCTCCTACATAAAATTCTTCAACCATCTCTACAGAAATTTTTTGAGGAAGTGCAATCACGATTGTAGCGTAGCGGGGCGTCCCACCCATTGCCGCAATGTCACTTATGTTTGCAACGATCGCTTTCCAGCCGAGATGTTTGAACGATGTAAACATGAGGTCAAAATGAATTCCTTCGATGAGTGAATCGGTTGTAAAGAGCTGAACTTTCCCGGGTGTCGGTCGGAACACTGCCGCATCGTCTGCAATTCCCATGATAAGATTATCGTGGAGCGATGCGTCGTCAACTCGGATGTCAACGATCTTACGAATATGGTCGATGAGACCAAACTCACCTATAGAGGAGATGTCGGTTTGCTGCATAGGATTTTCACTCGTTTTCACATGAGATGAACATACTCAAATACGATATAAAAATCAAAAAGTGATTGGGATGTGTCGCAAACAAAGTATCAATCGTCCCGCATTCCATGTGACTTAACGGATTTATTTCAATATGGTATTAATCGCATTTATGAATTGCTGCTTCGATCGCATTCCAATAATTGTCTGGACAATTTTTCCATCGGCATCCACTAAAAATGTGGTTGGAATCAGCCGAATGTTACCGAATGCCTCTTCTAAATCTTCATTGGCGATAACAATCTGGTACGGAATACCTTTCTCTGCAACAAATGCAGCAATATCCTCAAGAACATTCGTACCGCGGTCAGTGGATACTCCGATGACTTTCACATCACGATTTGACATCTCTTTGCTGATTGCAATCAAATCCGGCAACTCCACTTTACAAGGACCGCACCATGTTGCCCAAAAGTTTATCAGCGTTACTTTTCCACGATACGTGTCAAGGTCAAAAGTTTTTCCCGTTCCATCCTTCCATGAAAAATTTGGGACCTTATCGGCACGCTTTGTTACACTAACGGCATCTGCAACATTGGAAACAGATTTTACCGCTGATGTTTTCGTGTCGGACTCCTGTTTCTTTGAACACCCCGAGATAAGAAACAGTGTAATGGTAAAAGAAATTACAATGAAACGGAGAGGCATTATTTTTTTACTCGCTTTCTGTTAAGTTTGTTAGTATTTGCTGTTTATCTACGTCGGCAATTGCACGGCAGACTGTTAAATCGATTCGCCACACAATTAATGTACAATTGGGAATCTTATTTTCAAAATACCGATGATTGTTCGTTTCTATTAAATCCCGGAAGTCAACTCGTAATGTATCCGCGTGTTTTTGCATAATCGTGGAGGGTTACCTGAAGCATTTTTCTTCCCCGATGTAATCGCGAGCGAACGGTTCCAAGCGGACAATCAATAAACTCGGCAATCTCTTCATAATTGAGTCCTTCGATGTCGGATAAAATTACTACGGTTCGAAAATCTACCGGCAGTAACTCTACCGCACGAGCAACATCATCTTCAAGCAATCCACCAAAAATTTTTTCCTGTAAATCATTTTGATCTGCTCTATTGTCTTTAATGAGATTATAAAAATTTTGGATTTCGTCGTAATCTACATGGCTCGGTTCTTTAACCTCTTTTCTATACCGGTTGATGTAAGTATTCTTCATTATCCTGAACAGCCATGCGCGTACGTTCGTTCCTTTCTCATACTTATCCCAGAAACGGAATGCTTTAAGGTAAGTTTCCTGAACCAGATCGTCCGCATCAGCGGGGCTGCCCGTCATGCGCACAGCATAATTACGTAGAATATCCATGTGCGGGATGGCTTCTGTTTTGAATTCCTTATCCTTTTTTATGGAATCGGTTTTGTTCATGTAAATTATTGGCGCCTTCTGAAGTTCCGCTCAAGAATATTATCCGGTTAGTCACCTGTCTCTTGGACGGAAAATTTATATGGGCGACGGTCGTGCTTTCAAAATATGATAGTAATTACATTGTTGATAATACAAAAATACAGAATTAGGTGCAAGATATGATGTTTAACATACTGCTGCTATTTTAAAAGGAGTATTTTTCTGCTTTGAATATTCCCATGAGCAATAAGATGAATGAAATATGTGCCGCCGCTTAAACCCGCCGCCTCAAAAATTGTTAAATGTGAACCGGCAGATTGCTCATCGGATACAAGCGTAGCAATACATTGTCCGGTAATATTAAAAATATTAATTCTCACAAAAGTTGAAACCGAGAGATCGTATGGAATAAGCGTAACCGCATTAAATGGATTCGGATAATTTGGACAGAGCGTTGTGATTGGTGGTGATACATAGTTACCATTCTGTCTTTGTTCGAATCGTTCGGCGTACCGTTGGAGGATATCGCAAATAGCGCTGTCTGCTGGATAAGTGAAAGCATAACCATCATTGTTGAGCCGTCCATCATAAACAAATTGCCAGATTAAAATACCTGCGGTGTTACCGGCAAACACTTCATTGAATAACACATTGAAAAATAAATTTTGCTGATACTTTTTACCAACTTCACCAAGTATCATCGGCTTCTGAATATCGTTTGCAAGCTGGTTATGATCTGTGAGCCATCGGACTGCTTGATCTGCGGTTAATCCCCACGATTCCGGGTAACAGTGAATGCTTCCAATATCAATATTTGAAAGAGAAATATTCTTCCTGAATGAAGAGCCCCCTGAACCATCGAACAACCAGAGCTGATCGTTATAATTGGACACGTCGCTGTAGAATTTTGTTGATACATCTAAGCCCTCATCACCCGAAGATATAAGATGATTCGGGTCGATTGATTTGATGAAAGTCGACATCTCATCCATCCAGTTCGCAACAATTGATCCCGTACGATCTGATGAGCGCGCTTCATTTGCAAGCTCCCACGCAAGAATCGCCGGCTCATCTTTGTATTTTACATTGGTGATGGTATTGACCCGATTCAAAAGCATCGCTGCGTAATCCCGATACCATTGTTTGATAGTTGTGTTGGTATAAAAATCTTCGTGGGTGTGTGAGTTAGAAATAAAAAAGCGATAGTATCTTCCTTCCGCACCTTTGATTATCTTTTGTTCGGCTTTCTGAAAAGTGTTTGTACCAGTAGGAAACATTTGAGAATACCAGCGAACGTACTGGTTCATTCCGCCATAATCTTCCCAATTGTTCACAAGCGGTATAATGAGGCGGATTGAATATTCTTTTGCTTTAGCAATGACGCGGTCAAGTGCCTGCAGCCCGTGCTCGTTAAACCGCCCCGGTAAATATTGAATTACGGCTGCATTGTTGCTATCAGCGTTATCAAAAAATCCCCACGTGCGAATCGTTGTTACTCCAAGCTGTTTCGCTTCCTGAAATATTTCATTGAGATAAATTGTGTCTCCATATGCAACAAGGTTTTGTAGAAAGTAACTGTTGACTCCGATTACATAGAACGGTTTGCTGTCTAATATTAATGATGAACCTGAACGAGTAATAAACAGACTGTCTTGTGTAAACAGCAGCATCGGGCTTATTAAAAATAAAAAGAGTCCGATAATTAAGCGGACTCCTCTTTTGAAAATACTTTTCATTTCTCTATTGCTTGAAGAGATAAGCACTATCTATTTTCTTAACTCCTGTGCCGTCGTGGATCAAGCAATATCCACCACTCCAGATGGAAGCGCTGCCATGCTCACCTCGTTTGTTGATAGCGTAGAATGATACCCCTGGTTTGAAGTGACCTTTATCGTCCTGCAAACGTTTCTCTCTGCATCTTTCATTCACACGCTTACATGCAAACAAACAAGCTTCTTCAGGTGATTTCCCCTGGCGCATCCACTCAACTATCATGACGGAGCTAAGGTTCAGAAGGTTTGCTTCACCGCGCCCTGTAGAGCCGGCAGAACCGACTTCGTTATCGCAGTACAACCCGGCACCAATGATCGGTGAGTCTCCTACTCTGCCGGGGATTTTAAATGCCATCCCACTTGTGGTGGTAACGCAAGAAAGATTTCCATTTTTATCCAGAGCACTCATGTGTATCGTTCCGTAGTGTCTTAGATATTTTTCATAAATCTGCCCGATGTCTTGATCATCGATGGAGTGAGGTGGAAGCCAATCGTCTTCCTTGCTCAAGGTTTCTTTCCACTTCAGCCATGCTTCGCGGGCTTTATCGGTAAGCAAATCTTCTTCTTTGAAGCCGTGTGCTTTGGCAAACTTCAGCGCACCCTCACCAACAAGAAGCACATGATCGCTGCGTTCCATAACAAACCGCGCGACCTTCGATGGATTCTTAATGTTTCGCAGTGCAGCAACGGAGCCGGCTCGGTAACTTGGTCCATGCATAACTGCGGCATCCAGCTCAACAATACCTTCTTCATTTGGCAATCCGCCATAACCAACGCTCATATCGTTCGGATCGTCCTCGACGATGTTCACGCCTGCAATGACTGCATCCAATGCATCGCTTCCCTGTTCAATCATTTCCATTGCTTTCTCCAGCGCCTTCGTTCCGTTGCCGCTTGAAATAGCAATCGGTTTTCCTGCCGATACCGGTTTTTGGGCTGCAAGCGATGGAAGATTTCTGCCGAAGGCGGATGCGCCTCCGGCGCAGATAATGGATGATGTTGCCGCGGCGGCGCCTGTAAGCGCAGTGGTTTTGATAAACTCACGACGATTAATTTTCTCCATACGAAATCCTTATTAGTGGTTTTTGTAATAAGTTGAATTTAGAAATAAGTGATGGAAAAAGCAATAAAAAAGCCGACCCTATAGATTGAGCCTGCTTTGATAAATTGATGTTATTAAATGTCATCCAGCGAGGATAATCTTTTTCAGATGAATAGGGCTTAATATGTATACATGCAACTCAGAGTCAAACCTCTTAAAGTTTGAAATCCAAGTGAAATATTAATCTTGTTTTTCATTATCCTGGTTTGCTCATAATCCTTTAATATTATTTCATCATTGCTACTAATGATAATTTCGATCACCCCTCCCACGACAGCTATAACGCCCAAAATTATCAGAGGCTTAGGAGATTTGGGAGAGTATGTTTCCTTTTCGGGTGCGGATGACAATATAAATCCTGAACCTAGAGTGATGAATCCCAATCCTAATTGCAATCTCGATAACAATTTGTCGTTAGCTATTGATTTTAAGGATTTATGACCTTCAATTTCCCTTTCACTAAAATCTTCAATCTTTTTCAATTTCTCTAACTCATCAACCGGATCAGCACATGTGAACATTTGCCATATTGACATTATATCGAGTAGAGTACCACCAAGTCCATATAAACTGCGAATCAGTGCATCTGATTTATATCGTGGATCTATTAGATCATTTCCATAAAGGACAACAGTTGTGCCAACTGCTAATCCACAAATTCCCTGAATGATACGACCTCCTTTTGAAGGTGAACTACAAGTTTGAATAAATTTTTCCGCTATTACTTCTTGAGATATTCCTGAATCCCGTTCCGACTTATATGATTTGCAGAGATTAAATGAGGGGATCGTTATATTTGTTTGATGAACTGTAGTTTTATCATTCGGACTAAATAACAATTGACTACTATGATTTTTATTGAAACTATCATTTAAATAACCGAGATTATTTGAAAAGTATTTCATGGCATTTTGCTGGCTGATCGTCGTTGAAGTGGATAAAACGATTAGTGCAATTGTCAACCAATTATATTGAAATGTTTTATTCATATTCTTTTTTCTCCTAAAAAGAATTTTATGAAATTGTTCTCACTAATTCCTGCTTCATATCATATAATCAGAACTTTCTTTGACAAGAATATAAAACTTACCAAGCTGAAAGTCAAACTGTTAATTTGCCATTTATCCCAAACGTTCTTATTTTGTTAATCGGATTGCTAACATTTATCCATTAAGAAAATTATGCCAAAATCGAAATCATCCAAAGAAGTACCTGTCGATCAGCTTCGCTGGCACTGTGACCCGAAAAGCTTGAAAATCAAAACTACCGATGAAGTAAAACCGATAAAAGAAATCATCGGTCAGGATCGCGCGCTGCGCGCGCTCCAGCTTGGGCTTGAGATAAAACACGCCGGTTATAACGTGTTCGTCACCGGTTTCTCGGGCACGGGGCGTATGACTACGATCAAACGGCTTCTTGCCGAGTTCCAGCATAAAAAAATCCCGCTGAAAGATCACTGCTACGTCCACAACTTCCACAATAACGACCAACCAATCCTCGTAACACTTCCGGCAGGTGAGGGCGTTAAATTCCAGGACGATATGGACGATCTTATTGAAGAGCTTCTGAAAGATATCCCCGCCGTCTTCGAGAGCAGACGATACAAGGAAGAGCGAAAACGCTCGATGGAATTTTTCCAGGAACGTCAGCGCAGCGTGCTGAAGGATTTCGAGCAGAAGGTGAAAGAGCGCGGCTTTGAAGTCATACAGGTACAGGTCGGTCCGGTTATGAGACCCGACATAGCACCGTTGCTTAACGGGCAGCCCATCGCCTTCGAGCAGATTGACACGCTTATTAAAGAAGGCAAGATGACAAAAGAACAAGTAGAGCAAATGATGAAAGAGCGCACGGTGCTTGAAAATCAGATGGAGCTGATGCTGCGCGAGCTGCGAAACATCGAGCGAAAAGCGAAAGAATCTGTTGGCACACTTGAAGAACGATTTATTCTCCCCATTGTTGAAGAATACATTAAAGAGATACATTCAAAATATAAGAACGAAAAACTCAGCCAGCACCTTGAAGATGTAAAGGAAAGTGTGATGAGCGACCTGAACCGGTTTAGACCCTCGGACGAAGCACAACCGCAAATTCCCGGCATTCCTCAATCACCGGCTCAGGATGAGGATAATTTTATCGAGTATCAGGTGAACGTTGTCGTTGACAATTCGAAAACGGATGGTGTCCCGATTGTCATAGAGACGAACCCGCGATTTAAAAATATCTTCGGTACAATTGACCGTGAGGTTGACCGTAACGGAATATGGAGAACGGATTTTACACTGATTAAATCCGGCTCGCTACTGAAAGCTGACGGCGGCTTTCTTGTAATCAATGCGCTCGACGCTCTTGTTGAGCCGGGCGTTTGGCAAACACTTAAGCGTACTTTACGCAACGGTTTGCTCGAAATCCAGCCAATCGAGAGCGGTCTTTTCGGCGCAAGCTCGGCATTCAAACCGGAGCCGATTGAAATTGACGTCAAAGTTGTAATGTTGGGCGATGCTTACATTTACTTCCTCCTCTACGATCAAGACGATGACTTCAAAAAGATTTTCAAGGTGCGGGCAGACTTCGATACCGAAATGCCGAAGCAGGGGCAAACCGTTCAACAATATGTTCAATTCATAAAGATGATTTGTGAAGATGAAAAATTAAAGCCGTTCGATGCTACTGGTATCGCCGCCATTGTTGAGCACGGTGTTCGCCTTGCGGGCAGGCAGAATAAGCTTTCAACACGCTTCAACATTGTTGCCGATCTTGTTCGTGAAGCAAACTATTGGGCGGTAGATACCAAAAGTCACATTGTTACTTCGGATCATGTGAAGAAAGCAATTGATGAACGCATAGAGCGCATCAAGCTGGTTGAGGAAAAAACTAAAGAGATGATACTTGAAGGAACATTAATGATCGATACTGAGGGTGAGGTTGTCGGTCAGGTCAATGGATTATCAATCCTCGATATGAGAGAATATATGTTCGGTATGCCAACGCGTATCACTGCAAGAACCTCTATCGGACGGGCTGGCATAATCAACATCGAGCGTGAAGCAGAGATGAGCGGACCGACGCATAATAAAGGAGTGCTGATCATCAGCGGTTATCTTCACGGAATGTATGCTCACACTAAGCCGCTCACGATGAATGCAAGCATCACGTTCGAGCAAAACTACGGCGGCGTTGACGGTGACAGCGCATCATCAACAGAAATTTATGCCATCCTCTCCAGTCTTGCCAATGTACCTCTTCGGCAGGATATTGGTGTCACCGGTTCAGTAAATCAGAATGGTGGGATTCAGCCAATCGGTGGAGTGAATCAAAAGATCGAAGGATTTTTCGATATTTGTAAAAAACGCGGTCTCACCGGTAAACAGGGTGTTCTCATCCCGCATCAAAACAAAAAAGATTTAATGCTGCGTCACGATGTAATCGAGGCAGTAAGCAAAGGAATGTTCCATATATACGCCATCAAAACTATTGATGAAGGCATAGAAATCCTTACCAATATTCCAGCCGGTAAACCGCTGAAGGACGCCTCATTCCAAAAAGGATCGGTGCATTACCTTGCCGATCAAACCTTAACTCAATACGCTAAACACTGGAAAGAACTTTTAGTCTAAACGAAAAAAATTATGAAACAATATACACGCATCGTGATTGGATGCATCGCCTTTTTATTCTCATTTGTAAATTTTGGCTATTCATGGGGCTCAACGGCACATCGCTTTATCAATCTTAAAGCAGTGAGGCATCTTCCTATAGAGATGAACAATTTTATAACGGATAGTTTATTTTATGAATCACATGCCTCCGATGCCGATTATCGAAAAGATCCCCGCGACACATCGTTCTTCGCTGAAGCACAACGACATTTTATCGACATAGATATTTATCCTGATTTCCATACTCTTCCGCACACGCTTGATTCTGTTTTTATGATAGCCGAGAGGCAATTTGTTCGCGATGCGGGTACATTACCATGGGCAACGAAAATAGTATTGGATTCTCTCACTGCACAACTTGCCCGCGGCGATCTAAGCAAAGCAAAACTGACAATGAGCGATCTCGGTCATTATGTGGGTGATGCGCACCAGCCGCTTCATTGTACACTGAACTACAATCCAGGTAAATTGCATACTCGATATGAGACCAATATGATCAACACGTATGAGTATTTTCTTACCGTTAATCCTGATTCGGTTCATTATATCTCTTCCCCACTTGATTTTATTTTCGATTACATCTATCACTCGAACTCGCTTGTTGATACACTCATTGCAGCCGACAACTACGCGAAATCTTTTTCCGGCTGGAACGGCATTGGCGATGCACCTGCAAATTATTATTCTGCCCTTTGGTCAAGAACCGAAGTTTTTACAAAAGAACAGATTCAACATGCTACCGTTGCACTCGCATCGTTGTGGTATACTGCATGGGTGAATGCTCAAGCAATTGCTATTGTTTATGAACCAAGCGTAAAACTACCTCAAACATTCACACTTGAACAGAACTATCCAAATCCGTTTAATCCCTCAACGGTTATTCGTTATCAGTTGTCCGATAATTATCAGGTGACATTGAAATTGTACGATGCGGTAGGAAAAGAAGTCGCAACGTTAGCGAATGGCACAAAAGAACCGGGCAGTTATGAAGTTGATTTGCGTGGAAACGGACTTGCAAGCGGGGTATATTTTTACCGATTATCCGTGACTCCGTTGATGTCGCGAGACCTCGCTCCAACAAGTCGGAATGGTCAAGCAAGCACCTTCTTCCAGACGCGAAAGATGATATTGGAAAAATAAATTTCATTATGAGATAGAGACCGAATCATTCGCTACAGAATTTAATCGATACTGTGGGCAAGAGGGGTTTCGAAAAACAAACGTCGTATGAAATACATCATCTTCACAATCAAGCTTCTTCTCTATGCATATCTCGGATATCTGCTCTATTTTTTAGCAACAGACTATGATCCTACTTCAAGCGCATTTCGTCCACCATTCCTTCTTTGGATTACCGACTGGATGAATTTATACATGCATGAGGCGGGGCACTTGCTCTTTAAAATATTCGGGCAGTGGATGTACTTTCTGGGCGGCTCGCTTACACAGATATTGCTTCCGCTCTCACTTGTCATCATCATCGCGAAACAACGGAACTGGTACATTGGCGCGGCAGGTTTCTGGACAGGTGAGAATATGATTAATGTGAGTATCTATATAAAAGATGCTCCCTTCCGTAAGCTTCACCTAATCGGCAAAGGATTAATCCACGACTGGAATTGGCTGCTATCCAATAATCTCGATGTTGCAGAATCACTTGGTGATATCGTGTTCATTATCGGAATTTTTTTTTGCGCTGCTTCGATAGTAACAGGAATTATTTTAGCTATCAGGGACTATCGATGGCATGAAGCACCACTATTTCCCGAGTAGCCGTTTATCTTGAAATCAAATCTAAAGAACCTTTTATCAAGGAGAAATACAATGCCAGCTTACGTAATTGTTGATATAAATGTAACCGAGCCCGTTGGTTATGAAGAATATAAAAAATTAGCCACACCGACTGTTGCAATGTACGGCGGCAGGTATGTTGTACGCGGCAATCCGGTTGAAGCCCTTGAAGGTGATTGGACACCGAAACGACTTGTCATATTAGAATTTGAGAGCGTTGCTCAAGCAAAGAAATGGTGGTCATCGCAAGAATACAGCAAGGCAAAAATATTACGCCATGCGACTGCAAAAAGTCAGATGATTGCGGTTGAAGGTGTACAGCTTAAGTAATAATTTCTTCCGCACGCAGCGGTGAGCTTTGGAAAATCCTTGAAATATTCATTATCTTACAGACCGGAACTATAAATTCAATTCATTAAAAGTTTGGATGATGCAAAAATCTTTACTGCTTGTTTGTGCTGTGCTTGTGCTGTTATCTTGCACTGCTTGTAAAAAGGAAGACAAACCTAAAGTTACAACAAAAGACGAGCTGTACATCTATCTCGATTCCCTTGAGAAACGCTATGAAGCCGCCTGCATGCAGATGGAGCTCGCACGCTGGAATATGTTTTCCAAATCCAGTACGTTCGATTTCAACACGCCGCAAGCCGAACTTATAAAAATATTTTCCGACACTACCGCACGTAAAACAATTGAGGAGTGGAGAAACAGATCGGGTTCACTGGCAGATAAACTACTTGCCCGCCGGCTCGAATTATGGCACCGATGCTTCATCGGTGGTTCAATTTACTGTGATCCAGAAATTACAGCGTTAAGAAATTCTCTCGAACAGAAAATCTCCAATCTCAAATTTAAGATTGATGGCAACACGGTAACGCTTCAAGCAATAAACACGATGCTGCGGGAAGAAATAAAACAAACACGCCGCCGCAAAATATGGCTCGCAGCTCAGTCGCATACAGACATAGTCGGTGATTACCTTCATCTTGTAAAATTGTACAATCAGAAAGCCCGAACATTCGGTTTTCCAAATTACTATTCACTTGTATTATATATAGAGGCAATTGACGAAAATTGGCTGCTCAAAACATTGAACAGCTTGGAAGAGCATACACATCTTGAATACGTAAAATCTCTTTCCTCGACCAAGAAAAAAATACACATTAAAGAATTTGGGCAATGGGATCTAGAGTTTGTTCAGCGTGATGCGGCTGCTCTCCCAGAAAAATATTTTCCACGAGATTCCATTTTTGCACTTATATATCGTTTTGAAAAAGGAATCGGGTTTAAGGTAGATTCACTGCCTATTAAGGAAACGATCAATAACATTTCGCTAGATGGTAGCTGTCTTTTCCTATCCATTCCAAATGATGTACGGATAATTATTAAATCACAACAAGGTGTTCAATTTTATCGATCGGGCTTGCGTGAATATGGCGGCGCACTAAGGGCAATTTACACGAAGGTCGATTATCCAATCCTTAAAGGATACAACTTGATTCAGGGTGCTTCCTCACATGCATACGAGGAAGGTCTTGCTCAAATGCATGAAGAATTTGTAGATGACTCGCTTTGGTTAGCAGTATTCACCAAGGCAAAAGAAAAAGAAATAAAATCTAATCTAAGCAAGCGAGCTTTACCAGAACTCTTTAAACTACGAAGTTCTCTCAAAGAATTTTTCACTGAGTACGAGATCTATAAAAACCCTGATCAGGATATTGCCGGATTAGATAGAATTATGTTTAAAGAATATTTGCTTGCAGATTCCTGTAAGAATGGAACTCAACCGTTCACACCCCCATTTACCTTTGTGCAATCAGCGTGCAGCAGCTATAAATACATTTTAAGAACAATGATCGCAACACAGCTTCATGAAGCGCTGACCAGCAAATTCGGGAATGAGAGGATTTCCAATCCAAAAGTTGCGCTGTGGATGATTGAGCACCTTTATAAAATAGGCGAGACTTTGGAGTGGCATGATCGCATTCGCAACTCGACAGGGAAATCGGTGGAGCCCGGGGCTTATTTGCGCCAGTTAGGTATCGAACAGACAGATTTAATTACAAAGAAATCAAAAGAGTAATTTATCAAAGGTAATTTTTATGAAGAATTATTTTTCTGTCATATTTCTGATTATAACTATCTTTCCGTCCAGCCTGCCTGGGCAAGAAAAAAAGATATCGTGCAATTCTATCCTGTTGCGGATTCCATCTGTGACTATCCCGCACTGTACGAAACACTCGTCATTGTTTGTCAGGAAAAAATAGATAGCTTGTTCGTTACGTTCATTGGATCTAAAAGTCAGAAAAGAATTTTTATCGGTGCAATCACAAAAAAACCGATTCACAATCCAAGTAAAGAAATATCCCGGATCGTCGACATCGATGGAAGAAAACCATTGCTTGGAAAAGTTTCAACGTGGGGGTATATCTTTGACCGCAATAATGACGGGAAGATTGATTATATGGCACTTGTTGGCGGGGCAGCAGCGTTTAAAGATGAAAAAGTTACCCGGAACTTTCCTCGGCGTAATCAGAAATTTAACAAAGAACAATTTAAACTGTTTATAAGCCATTGTAAATTAATTTTTAACCACTGGGTTGATGATAACTATGATGGAAAGCTCGATGCCGTTGTTCATATCGATATGGACCCCGAACGAGATTGGGTTGAGCGAAGAATAATAGCACGCAGTACAAGGTTTGATGGCAGGTTCGATGACGTTTGGGCTTTCCGTAAGGATATCAATATAGAACATACTCCTGTCAATTCCACTGCAGCGGTTGTTCCTTTTTACCCACTTGGATCCGGTCAAGGTGCAATTACAAAAGAAATGCTCCTTGAAAAAACTGCCTATCTACAATTGTTTAATCGTGCTGCTGCTGAATGTAGTATTGGCAAGAATGGTTTTTGGGGGGAATAAAACTGACAAAAATCTAACTTTCAGATAATTTACCTACTTCATACATTCTGGTGAAAGAAGCCAGCGTAATGAGCCGCCGCCCGGCTGAATCGGAATATTTTCTTTAATTAGAATCTGAGCTTTACTCCAACATTGACTGGAAAGTATTGTCGAACAGGATCAACAATTCCTTTGATGTCATTCCTGTAATTATCAACTCCAATAATTGATTTCCCCTCATTAACAAATCCAATAATTGATTTCCCCTCAATGAATGCACCTATTCGTTCATTAAAAGGAACTTCAAGTCCCACACCGAACGTCCACGCAAAACCCGCCTTGCTATCAATATCAAATGATAAGACACCATTATCGTTAACAATTACTCTGCTCGATGAATAGTTTATCCTCCCCAAGCCGATAAGAAAATAGGGTGCAGTTGTTTTCTTCGTTGATGAGAAACTTCCTTTAAGATTCACCATAACATTAGAGATTTTCATTGAACCACGAGATGAATACTTGGAATACTTGTTCCAGAAATGATCGTCCCGGAAACCCGATTGGGCGAATATCATTTTACTGAATTCAAAAGTCGGATAAATTGCCACGTAACCTAAGTCACCCGGCTGAAAAGATATTCCACCGCCAATACCTGCGCTCCAATCGGAACTCCAATAATCTTTAAATTTAGTTGGAAAATAAGGATATGCTGTGCCTCCAAAAAAAATAACCTCGATATCAAGGGGCGTGGATAAATCCTCGATAATGGTAGAATCGACTTGACAATATATAATAGATGAAAATAAAATCCCAAGCGAAATAAAATAGAAGAAATACTTCATAGGATGTTCCTTTAACTCAAATTAGTGATTCTTATATACGATATTGCGAGACTAATAGTGCAGTGTGGTTATTTTACAAGAAAATTGAATAGCTGAATTATACAAAGATTTTTATGGATTTCCAAGCAAATAGGGTTTTACGAATATTACCTCTTCGCGTTCAAGGAATACCGTTCCAGTCGCTGAGTTTTTTTGCTTTCTTACATATTTCCGTTCGCAATACGCAACTGGCACCATGCTCGCCTTCCTCATCTTACTATAATAGGCGGCAATACTTGCAGCTTGCCGGATGGCTTCCCTTGGAACTTCTTTCGTGTTCCCTTTAACTTTAAGCACTGTATGCGATCCACTTGCACCTCGAGCGTGAAACCAAAGATCGTTGGGTTTCGTGTACTTCATGGTAAGAAGATCGTTGTTTGCACTACTCTTTCCAACCCATACTTCAAACCCGCCAGCTACAGAAAAAATTCTAAACGGCGGTCTTTCATTTGCTTGTTTATCCTTTATCAGTTTCATTGATTTTAATTCGTGTTCATATTCTCTGATAAACTCTTTCATGCCATCATAAGTCTGGACCCGATTTATTGCTGTCTCTAATTTTACTAATATATTTATTTTTTCAGAAAGTTCTTTCAATCGTAACAGGGATTCTTGATGTGCAACCTTCGACTTTTTCGCCTTTTCAAAATACCGCTTCGCATTCTCTACCGGTGTGATTGCTGGATCAAGTGTTATCTGAACAGCAGACAACTCGTCTGCAAAATTATGTAAATCGATTTGCTTCATTCCTTTTTTTATATTATTCAAATTTGCTAATAGCAGCCGCCCAATGTGCCCATATTTTTCTGACTCATCTGAACTATACTGTTCTGTCTTTTCCATTGTACGTCTTAATTTTTTCAGTTCGCCTGTTACTTTCTCTAACAATATATCTTTGTGACTTTCATTTCGAGCTTCACTAAACTTTTTCACTATGAAATTCTTTATCGCTTCACTTGTGTTAGAATAAGTTCCTGTTTTGTATGGGGCGAGATGCTGTAAGCGAATTATGGAAAATATCTTTTTCTTCCCCTCTTGAAGATATATCGCTGGTTGCGGATGAGATGCTTCCTGAAAAATATTTTGAGTTTCTTTATAAATTCTTATTACGTCATCCATGTTGATGCTGCCGACCATTGAACTTTCGCAAACATTCGCCCTATAAAGCACTTCGTGTGCATAAAGCGATCCCAGCATCGGTACTGTTTGTTTTAATGCTGTAAAGATGTGGATACTCCCTCTATCGATGATGGCGCGCTCAAACAATTCAGAATTTTCAAGAATCATACGGTCAAGATGCTGATCTCCTTTAGTATAGGGTTTACTTTCTAAATCCTTATTGTTTTTAAACGCCTCAATAATTGCATTCATCTCATCAACAAGAATGACATTGCTTGCCGCAGTATTATAAATTTGCAACAGCAACCTTTTACCGCAATTGAACTCAAGAATTAAAATTCTATCAAATGGAAGAATGCTCAATTCTTTAACGGTTGATCCAATTATATTTTTAAATAAATCCACCGAATTCTTTCGCGCTCTCAAAGCTCGATCACGAAGAAAAATATAGTTAAGCTCCGGCGCAACCGAGATATACAGTGTGCCGCCAGCAACAAATTCTTTTGAATGCACTAAGTCATCAAAAGAAATTAATAGTTCGTTTTTACGTTGTGTAAAAACCTCGTTGATCTTGGCACCTTGTAGTATAGAATGCAACTCTTTACTTAATGCTTGAAGTGTAAAATAATGTGTAATCATCTTTTGGCTAATCACTGAAATAAGTTGTTCACAATATATTTAAAAACTCTCTGTTTCTCAACGAAGAAATGCGGGTGAGCTAAATAAATCGTGGAAACAGGCATGCATAATATGTGAAAAGGTTTTTCTTGACGAAGGTATGAATATTTCGTACCTTTATATGGGAATTTTTCTAATAATTGGCAAATTTTACATGATTTCAAGCATGACCGGTTTTGGACGGGGCGAGGTTGCGGAAGGTCGAATAACTGCGACCGCCGAGGTTCGTTCAGTCAATAGTCGTTATCTCGAAGTTGCCTCGCGACTTCCGCGTACGATGACACTTCGCGAGAGCGAAGTGAAAGAGCTTATTCGTTCAAAGTTTGCTCGTGGAAAAATTAATGTTGCCATAAGCGTAATGCACGAAAACGATAATGAGGTACCTTTGAAAATTAATACGGCGGCAGCAAAAACATATTATAAACTCCTGACCAATTTACGGAAGTCTGTGAAGATTCAAGAAAAAGTAACTCTTGATCACCTACTGCATTTCCCAGAGGTAATTGAAATAAATGAATTTGAAAGAGGTGATGAAAAAGAATGGCAGCTTGTGAAAAAAGCTCTCAATCTTGCACTTGCTGAAGCTGCATTAATGCGACAGCTGGAAGGCGATGAGCTGAGGAAAGATTTATATCATCGTATTGAACTAATAGACAAAAAGGTTGATGAGATTGAACTCCTTGCAAAAAAACGGCTCCCCGAGGAACGTATAAAATTAGAAGAGCGCATAAAAGATCTGCTATCTGATCCTGCTGTCCTCGATTCAAAACGTTTGGAACTTGAATTTGCTTTAATGGTTGATAAGCTTGATGTTACCGAAGAATGTGTACGTTTTCGCAGTCATAACAAATTCTTTTACAAGGCACTCGAAAACGATGAAGCCGTTGGACGTAAACTAAATTTTTTAGTTCAGGAAATGAATCGGGAGGCAAACACGATCGGATCTAAAACCAACAGCGCAGAGATAGCGCATCATGTAGTGGCAATTAAGGAAGAGTTGGAAAAAATCCGGGAACAATTACAAAACATTGAGTAACTTGTTGATTTCCCTAACAACACATTTAATTATTTTTACCGATTAACTACATAATGCATAAAACGAAGCTGATCGTTATATCCGGACCGAGCGGATGTGGAAAGACAACCATCGCACAGGGAATTTTGAAACGGCATCCTGAAATTATTTTCTCGGTTTCAGCAACGACCAGACAAATACGATCGACAGAAGTTTACGGGAAAGATTATTTTTTTATATCAAGACAAGAATTTGAAGAAAGGATCCGGCGGGATGAACTGGCAGAGTGGGAACAGATATACGGCGATTATTACGGCTCCCTGAAAAGTGAGATCGAACGGGCTTTCAACACAGGTAAGTCGATACTGTTCGATGTCGACGTCAAAGGAGCTATCTCGATTAAAAAGAAATACCCGAACGATTCCATTCTTATTTTCATTAAACCGCCGAGTATGGAACTATTAACCAAGCGCCTGAAGAGCCGTAGAACAGAAACGAGTGAAACTTTTGCGAAACGTCTTGAACGTGTTTCGATGGAGCTTGATTTAGCAAAAGAGTTTGATCATTGCATTATGAATGATGACCTTAAACAAGCGATCTCGGAAGTTGACGATATTGTGAGAACGTTATTTACAAATTCTGCTGTCGCTCAAACATCTAAAAATTGAAAACAAAAAAATCATTCACAAATCAAGGAATAAAATGCCTTTAAAACCAGTAGACATCGAAGAATTAAGCGGAAAAGCCGAGAACATTTACGAAGCGATCGTGATATTATTGAAGCGCGCACGTCAGATTAACGAAGAGATGAAAATAGAATTCAATCAGCGCGTTGAAATGCTTCAGACGAAGATCTTTGAGCCGGAAGATGAAGCCGAGCAACCGCAGATTAATCCCGATCAAATCCTGATCGCACAGGAATTCGAAAAACGACCTAAACCAACAGAGAGTGCTATCCAAGAGTTATTTGCAGGTAAACTTAAGCATCGCTATAAAGAAGAGGAACAACTACCGACTGTATCCTAAATGCATTAATCTATGCTTAAAGGGAAAAAAATATTACTTGGAGTAACCGGTGGTATTGCGGCGTATAAAATCCCACAGCTTGTAAGAGATTTTAAAAAAGCTGGCGCAGTTGTACGTATTGTTATGACAGACTCTGCGGCAGAATTTGTAACACCGCTGACCCTGTCAACCGTTGCAGCCGATGAAGTTGTTGTTGGAAGTTTTCCTAAACCAGCATCAACCATTCTCAACGCCGGAGCGTGGCACATCGATCTTGCACAATGGGCGGATATTATGCTTATCGCACCTGCTACCGCCAATACCATCGCAAAAATTGCGCATGGATATGCCGACAATGCCGTCACCACGCTGGCACTCGCAATGCGCTGTCCTGTTATCATTTCACCATCTATGGACACCGACATGTGGCAGCGGGCAATAACACAATCCAATATTTCAGCATTACGAGAGTTGGGTTATATCATTCTGCCGCCTACCGAAGGTGAACTGGCAAGCGGACTGTTGGGCATAGGACGACTTCCCGATCTCCCTGCGATTGAAAAAACTGTTGATGATATTTTAAGATTTACCCATAAAGATTTTATCGGAAAAAAAATACTTGTTAGCGCTGGTCCAACACACGAGCCGATTGATCCCGTTCGTTACATCGGCAATCGATCATCAGGCAAGATGGGTTTTGCAATTGCAAATGCTGCCGCCCATCGGGGTGCCGAAGTAACACTCGTCACCGGACATGTTCATCTTCAAACACCTCGCCGTGTCAAGCGCATCGATGTGGAAACGGCTCAGCAAATGTATTTCGCAATGATGAAACACCATAAAGGAGTTGATGCGATCATCATGGCAGCCGCTGTTGCTGATTTTACTCCGATTGTTTCATCTTCAACAAAAATCAAGAAGGAAAATTCAAAAAACGGTACACTCTTCATCGAACTAAAAAAGACAAGAGATATTCTCCGGAATTTAGGTGAAATAAAGAATAAAAACGTTATTGTTGGATTTGCGGTTGAGACAGAAAATGAAATCGTGAACGCAAAAAGAAAATTAAAGGAAAAGAACCTCGATATGATTGTTTTGAACAATCCCAAAGAAGAGGGTGCCGGTTTCGAGACCGATACAAACATAGTTACTTTAATATCAAAAAACGGAAAAGTTGAGCGACTAAAAAAAATGCCTAAATACGAAGTCGCAACTGAAATTTTAAATCGAGTTTCAAAATTACTGTGAGTAGAGTGTTGAATGCCTTCAAAAGAATTAATGGAATTTCTCAATAACACCGGGCAGTATTTCATGCAGCAGCAAGATTTATTTGGAAATATTGTTTATACGGATGAAAAAAAGATGGAAAAGAAAGCTCCACTGAAGGAGAATATTGCATTTCCAGATGAACCATGGGTATCTTGTCAATCACTGAATGATCTTAATAAAGAAATCTGTAACTGTTTGAAATGCCCGCTTGGTCATACGCGGACGAATTTTGTGTTCGGCGTGGGCAGCCCTCGTGCTGAAGTGATGTTTATTGGGGAAGCACCCGGCGCCGACGAAGATGCACAAGGTGAACCGTTTGTTGGGAGAGCGGGACAATTATTGAATAAAATCTTAGATGCGGTCAAGCTAAAAAGAGAAGAGGTATACATTTGCAATATCCTAAAATGCCGTCCTCCAAATAACCGCGACCCTGAACCGATTGAAATGGAAACCTGTACGCCGTATTTGCATAAACAGATCGAGTTAATGCAGCCAAAATTTATTATTTGTCTGGGTAGGATTGCCGGACAATGGCTGCTGCAAACCAAGGATAGTCTGACAGCTCTCCGCGGCAGAATTCATGGCTTCGCTGGAACAAAACTTATCGTAACATATCATCCGGCGGCACTTTTAAGAAATCCAAATTGGAAGCTCCCAGCGTGGGAAGATATGAAGATGTTCCGCAAGGCATATGATGAGATGAAAGAAAAATAAATATGGCAAAATCGAAGAAAAATATTGAAGCTCTTGTTTCAATTAATTCCGCACAATTAGCAGGACGAGTTCCTCCACAAGCTGTTGATGTGGAGAAATCAGTCCTTGGCGCCATGCTGATTGAAAAAGAAGCAGTACCAAAAGTACTTGAGCTTCTCGATCAATCGAGTTTCTATAATCCAACACATCAGAAATTCTTTCAGGCAATGGTTTCCTTGTTTGAAAAAGGCGATCCCATCGATGCGGTCACGCTTGTTGGAGAGCTAAGGCGGCGGGGTCAATTGAATCCCACGGAAGACCCTGTTTACATTACAGAGCTCACGATGAACACCACTACATCTGCTAATGTGGAATACCATGCACGCATAGTTTTAGAAAAAGCATTAATGCGGAATTTAATCGTTGCGTCTTCCGAGATTGCAAGCCGTGCATTTAGCGAAATGGAGGATGCGCTTGATTTACTTGATGAAGCAGAATCGAAAATCTTCCAAATATCTGAGCAGCGATTAAAAAAATCGGCAACATTAATAAAAAAATTAGTACACGACACGCTCGAGGTTCTGCAGGAAATTCACGGCAAGCATGGGGGTGTAACAGGTGTGCCAACCGGATTTCCTCCCTTGGACGATCTTACCGGTGGTTTTCAAAATTCCGATTTGGTTATAATTGCCGGAAGGCCAAGTCACGGAAAAACGGCGTTCGCACTTTCGTTGGCTCGAAATGCTGCAACACACGCAAAAAAACCAACTCCCACTGCGATCTTTAGTCTCGAAATGTCTGAGCAGCAATTAGTCATCAGACTTCTCGCTATGGAAGCTAAAGTAAGTGCTCAAGATTTGAGGACCGGCAGATTGCACGAAGATGGCTGGCGTAGAATTCCACGCGCTGCTGACCGGTTAAGTTCTTCAAAAATCTTTATTGATGATTCAGCTTCGATTAGTATTCTTGAATTGCGCGCAAAGGCGCGCCGATTGAAAGCCGAACATGAAATCGGACTGATTGTGGTTGATTATCTTCAACTCATGCAGCCACCAAGGAATGCTGAAAGGCGCGAACAAGAAATATCGATGATTTCCAGATCATTGAAGTCTCTTGCAAAGGAATTAAATATACCCGTTGTTGCATTATCACAATTGAACCGCTCCGTTGAATCAAGGTCTGATAAACGTCCCGCCCTTGCCGATCTCAGAGAATCGGGCGCGATTGAGCAGGACGCTGACGTGGTAATGTTCGTCAATCGACCTGAATTATATGACATCAAAACAGGGAAGGATGATAAAGGTCGAGAATTTGATACAGACGGTAAAGCTGAAATCATTATAGGCAAACAAAGAAACGGTCCTTCCGGTTCGATATGGTTAGCGTTCAATAAAAATCATATCGCTTTCGAGCGTCTCGCTGAAGAATCGTTGGCTCCCATCCCGATATCATTACCAGACGAAACACCATTTTAGCCGAGCATCAAACTTTTCTTTCGACCTTTAATAAACAGAAGCTTGAGTTTGTTTTCCATCCGTTATTTCGTTAATATTAAATAAAGAATTGCCCCTTGTGTAGGGGCAAATTATTTTTATGGCTGAAATTAAAAATATCTGTATTTTGGGTTCAACAGGTTCTATCGGAAAGAACAGTCTCGAAGTTATTTCCAACTTTCCCGATAAATTCCGTGTACGTTATCTTACGGCAAACACAAACACGCGCCTACTTGAAGAGCAGATCGCACGTTTCCGCCCAAAAGCTGTTGCAGTTCTCAACGAACAATGTGCCGACAATTTACGGCTGTCTTCAAATGGTTCTCTAAAAGTATTTGCCGGTGAAGAAGGATTAAAAGAAATCGCCAGCCATAACGATGTGGATATTGTTATCAATTCATTGGTAGGATTTGCCGGTCTACGACCAACAATTGAAGCAATCAAGAACGGAAAAACTGTCGCGCTCGCGAACAAAGAAACTCTTGTTGTTGCCGGAGAAATCATCACGAAACTTGTAAAGAAGCACCGGGCACGGTTAATTCCTATCGATAGCGAGCACAGCGCTATTCTTCAATGCCTCGCTGGTGAGAAACCTGAAAACATTGCGCGTCTTATTCTCACTGCTTCTGGTGGTCCTTTTCTTCATATGGATAAGAAGAAGTTTAAGAATATTAAAGTCGAAGCTGCTCTCAATCATCCAAACTGGAAAATGGGAAATAAAATTACAATCGACTCAGCGACATTAATGAACAAGGGATTGGAAGTTATCGAAGCACACTGGCTCTTCAATTTGCCCTCAGATAAAATTGATGTCCTCATTCACCCACAATCAATTATACATTCCATGGTAGAATTTATTGACGGCTCGGTGAAGGCACAACTTGGGGTTCCCGACATGAAAATCCCAATTCAATATGCACTAACATATCCAAAACGAACTGCTTCTAATTTTAAACGGGTAGATTTTGTCGAATTACATGAAATGACCTTCTTCAAACTAGACAGAAAGAAATTCGAGTGTCTCCAGCTTGCGTATGAAGCGCTTGAAAAAGGTGGAACTGCTCCTGCAATTCTTAATGCAGCGAATGAAGTTGCTGTGGAATTTTTCTTGCACAACAAAATATCTTTTGATCGGATTCCAAAACTCATCGAGGAAACACTGAACAAAATTCCGATCAAACAGAAACCTTCAATAGAAGACATCATACAGACTGATAAAGCGGCCCGAGTATTTTCACGAAATTTAATTAAACACTCGAGGTTAGAAAGTTGATATGGAAATTCTAAACATGATTCTTTATACTGCCATTACTCTCGGTGTTTTAATCTTTATCCACGAGTTCGGGCACTTCATCGCAGCAAAATTAACTGGTATGCGTGTAGATAGATTCTCGATCGGTTTCCCGCCCCGTGCATTTGGAAAAAAAGTCGGTGATACCGATTATTGTATTTCGTGGATTCCTATTGGCGGCTATGTCAAAATCGCAGGCATGATCGATGAAAGCTTTGATACAGATTTCGTTAATCAGGCGCCGCAGGCATGGGAGTTTCGCGCTAAACCGGTGTGGGCGCGCATGGCAGTGATTTCTGCCGGTGTTATTATGAATGTACTTTTAGCCGTCTTTATCTTCTGGAGCATCCATTACAAACAAGGTTCTTACATCGCAGAGACAACAGACATCGGTTTTGTTACTGAAGGAAGCGCTTTTGATCAATCCGGTTTGCGCGCGGGCGACAAAATTCTCTCTATTAATGGTAAAGCTGTTACACATTGGGATGAAGTTCAGCAATTAATCTATATCGAAAATTTAGGCAACGATATTGATCTGAGCGTTGACCGACAAGGTAAACAAATTCAAGTTTTCATCCCGGCGAAAAGTATTCCCGTGTCCCCTGATGCTCAACCTGGAATTATGATCGGTCATACAGTAGCAACCGTCGAGGCGGTGGAGCCAAACATGCCTGCCTACAAGCTTGGCTTGGCAGCGGGTGATACAATTCTATCGGTCAACAATATTCCCGTCAACCAACCAAAAGCTATTGCCCTCATTCATAAGAACGCTGGAAAAAGTATTACACTCACATGGAAACATGGAATCAATGTTCTCTCCGAAACAACAACGGTGACACCAGAGGGACGTATCGGTATATTGGTTGGTAGCCACTATATTGGTCCATCGAAGCACATCAATTATTCAATCGTTGAGGCGCTGGGGCAGGGAATAAAAGATATTGGACAATCGGTGTATCTTTTTTATTTAACATTCAGCAAAGTGTTTGCAGGTAAAGCATCAATAAAGGAATCATTGGGTGGACCGGTTGCCATCGCCCAATTGGCAACACAAAGTGCTGAGATGGGATTCTTAACGTTTATCTGGTTCATGGCACAGCTAAGCATGAGCTTGGCGATTTTAAATATACTTCCCATTCCCGCTCTTGATGGTGGTCACCTGTTAATGTTAGTATATGAAAAAGCTTTTCGCCGCGAGATTCCACACAAAGTGAAAATTGCGATCCAGCAGGCAGGTTTTATCCTTTTACTCGCATTTATGGCATTCATTATCTATAATGATATCGCACGATTCTGAACAGGATGCGTGATATTACCCACATTGTAGTCCGATAACGTTTTTTAAATTACAGCACAGATTGCTTAAGTATATAGAATTTATTATACTTTTTATAGACAATAATCATAGCACCAGCTTAAATTGGAGTTACTATGAAAAACAATGGACATAATTTACATCTTTATTTTTTCTTACTTCTCACAATCATCGGGCTGAATGTACTGCTCTCAGCATCCGCAATATCTCAATGCAAGTTATCGATGACGGTGAACAGCGTCCCGGTTCAGCAGCTTTCACTTGCTGATGTTGATTTTGAAAATTTCAGCGGCAGAACACTTCTCTTTACTCTAAGGATTATTAACAATGACATAGCCACGGCTAGAGCGCAATTGCGGCTTACGATCAACATCGCTCTTGCAAATGGCAAAATTTACGAGCCTGCCCTAAAATTCTATAGCGAAGATAGTCTCAACTTACCCTCAGGCAGTACAATTTTAACTAATTTGAATCTAGGCAAATTGATTTCTGAACCAACGCAATATAAGGATGAGGTCAAAACAAATATTTTAGATGTTGCCCTCGCTACAGGGAAGTTTCCTTCGGGAAGATATTCTTATAGTTTCTCAATTTTTAATGAAAAGTGTGATGTTTCGAGTCCATCCATAGTAGTCACGCTCGAAAACATTTCAAGAATCGAGCTTCGCTCCCCACGCGATGGTGAAGTAACAAATGAATTTCCGCTTTTTGAGTTTTTCCATGACGGTAATAAAGCTGAATTAACCGTTGCGGAAAAATCTTCAGATCAATCCAGAGAAGATGCAATATCACGTGAGCTAGCGATGACTCGGATAGAATTAATCGGACAAAA
>Ga0315286_10000685_pt1 | contig 29172 bp, 21 predicted proteins | sample YL17G10_0_MG_FD_205038 | JGI IMG/M metagenome (GOLD analysis project Ga0315286, IMG submission 205038) | Sediment microbial communities from Yellowstone Lake, YNP, Wyoming, USA - YL17G10_0 | ecosystem: Environmental > Aquatic > Freshwater > Lake > Sediment | place: USA: Wyoming | collected... | reverse complement strand
CCGGACATGAGAATCCAGTTCATCGGGGCGGACCGGCAGGTCACCGGCTCCCGTCATCTGCTGAAAACGGACGGGGCGACGCTCCTCGTGGACTGCGGCCTCTATCAGGAGCGGACGTTCCTCGACCGGAACTGGGACCCGTTTCCCGTTCCTCCCACCGGGATCGATCACGTCCTCCTGACGCACGCCCATCTCGACCATTGCGGCTACATCCCCCGGCTGGTGAAAGACGGCTTCTCCGGGTCGATCCGGACCACAGCCCCGACCATCGATCTGGCCCGGATCGTGCTCCTGGACGCGGCCCACATCCAGGAGGAGGACGCGGCTTTCAAGAAAAAGCGCCATGCCCGCGAAGGGCGGACCGGGCCCCATCCCGAAGTCCCGCTCTACACCGTCGACGATGCCCAAAACGCTTTTCCGCGCTTCGAGGCCGTATCCTACCTCGAGCCCTTCCGGCCCGCGAAGGGGGTGACCGTCCGCTTCCATGACGCCGGTCATATCCTCGGGTCCTCCATGCTCAGCTGCGAGGCGCGGGGAAGGGGAGGAGAACGCCGGCGGATCGTCTTTTCGGGCGACATCGGACAGTGGGACCGACCCTTGATCCACGATCCGTCCGTTTTCGAAGCGGCCGATTATGTCGTCATGGAAGCCACCTACGGCGACCGTGAGCACGCCGATCCCAGCCCGGTCGACGAGATGCTGGCTGCCGTCGTCCGCGAGACCGCCGCCAGGGGCGGCAACGTCGTCATCCCGGTCTTCGCCCTGGAACGCGCCCAGGAGCTGCTCTTCTATCTAGGCGGGCTCGTCCGGGCCAGGCGGATCCCGCGCCTGCCCGTCTATCTCGACAGCCCGATGGCGATCGAAGTGACCCGCGTCTTCGCCCGCTATCCCTCGTCTCTCGACCCGGAGGCGGCGGCGCTCGTCGGCGGCGGCCGTGCGCCCTTCGACTTTCCGGGTCTCCGCTTTCCGACGACGATCGAGGAATCCAAGGCCATCAACCGGAGCCCCGGACCGTGCATCATCCTGGCCGGATCGGGAATGTGCACCGGAGGCCGGATCAAGCATCATCTCGCGCTGAATATCTCCCACCCCGAATCCACGATCCTGTTCGTGGGCTACCAGGCGCGGGCGACGCTCGGCCGCCAGATCCTCGAAGGCCGTCCCGAAGTCCGGATCAACGGCCAAGCCTTCGCCGTTCGGGCCTGCGTCGCCCAGATCCACGGCTTTTCCGGCCATGCCGGCCGAAGCGGCCTCCTGCGCTGGCTGAACGCCTTCCGCGTCCCTCCGCGGCGCCTCTTTCTGGTCCACGCCGACGAGGACGTGGCCCTCGGACTGGCCGAGGCCCTGAGCCGCGAGAGGAAATGGGAGATTGCGGTCCCGCGCTATCTCGAGGAGTTCGAGCTGGATTGAACGCGGCCGGACGGAGCGGGGAGGGGGACCCGACGCTTCCCTTCAACATTTTTTATTGATGCCGGCGAACATCGGGCGTAGAATGGTCGATCGAAGGAGAGGGCAGCATGAGTTCGGAGGCCGGGAAGGAACGCCGCAAGGCGGGCCTCCTTAAAACCGTCGAGCTGTCCCTCATCATCGTCCTCATCATCCTCTTGGCCGCCTATTTGTTCAAATACGGCCGCCGTCCCGAAAAAGACGATCCGGGCCTGTCGGTCGCGGCGTTGGCCGAGCTGACCACGGCCACGGTGGCCGTCGGTCCGTTCCACGAATATCTGCCGGTCGAAGCCACGATCCAGCCCCAGTCCACGGTCTATCTGGACGCGGTCGAAGGCGGGCGGGTGGAAAAGGCTTTCGTCGAGGTCGGCTCCGTGGTCAAGGAGGGCGACGCCCTCCTTCATCTGACCAACACCACCCTCCTGATGGACATCATGTGGCGGGAGTCCGAGCTCTTCCAGCAGAGCAACAATCTCCGGAACACGCGCCTCTCCATGGAGCAGTTCCAGCTCCAGCTCAATCAGCAATTGAACGAGCTCGAGAACCAGATCCAGACGCAGAAGAAGCTCTACGACCGCTACAAGGAGCTCGATAAGGACAGTCTGATCTCGAAACAGGAGTTCGAGTCGGTCCGCGACCAGTATGACTATCTCCTGAAGCGGAAGGACCTCCTGAGCCAGAGCCAGAAGAGCGAGCTCGCCATCCGCAAAGCCCAGCTCGATGCCCTCGAGCAGTCGCTCGCCCGGATGCAGGGCAACCTCGACGTGGTGAAGCAGCGCCAGGAGAACCTGACGGTCCGGGCCCCGATCGACGGCCAGATCACCTCGCTCCAGGCCGAGGTCGGCCAGACGAAATCGCCCGGCCAGCGCCTCGGCCAGATCGATGTCCTCAACGGCTTCAAAGCCGCGGCTTCGATCCACGAGGACTATATCGGGGCGCTCGAGATCGGCCGGGCGGGCGAGTTCGGCCTCAACGGCCAAACCTACCGCCTCGTGGTCAAGAAGATCTTCCCCGAGGTCAAGGACGGCAAATTCGGGATCGAGCTCGAATTCCGGGGGGAGCGCCCGAAAAGCATCCGGCGCGGCCAGACTCTTCACGTCCGGCTCGACCTCGGCGAGACGGCCAAAGCCCTCACCATCCCCCGGGGTGACTACCTCAAAACGACGGGCGGCGATTGGGTCTACAAGATCGACCTCGGGAAGAAAGAGGCGGTCAAGGTCCGGATCAAGCTCGGCCGGCAGGACGCCGACGCGGCCGAAGTCGTCAGGGGATTGGCGGCCGGCGACCGGATCATCGTTTCGTCCTATGAGCCTTTCGCCGCCCGGGACAAGATTCTCCTCAAAGATTGACAAGGAGGACGGTTCCCATGAGGAAATCCCAACGCATCATTGTTCTGCTCGCCGCGGCGATCGCGGCCGGACCGGGGTCCGTCAGTCGGGGCCAGGACCGTGAAACGGCGCTGAGCCTGCAGGACTGCATCGTCTCGGCGCTCCAGCACAACCTCGGCGTAGCCGTCGAGATCATCACCCCGCGCCTGGCCGAGATGAATCTCCATTTCTCCAAGGAGAAATACATCCCCGGGCTGTCGTTCGGGTACAGCGCGGCCAATACGAGCGCGGCCTCATTCAGCTTCATCGACGCCGCGGCCACGGTGACCTCGCAGGACTTCAATTATTCGACGTCCGTGTCCCAGCTCGTCCCGACGGGAGGGCGGTTCACCGCTTCCCTGTCGTCCTACAAAAGCGAGAGCAACCGCAGCTTCCAGACGATCAACCCCCGCTTTGGAAGCACCCTGAGCTTCAGCTTCTGGCAGCCCCTTCTCCGAAACTTCGGCGTCGCCCTCACGAACCGGGACATCGTCGTCGCCCGGAACAACCTCGATATCAACGAAACTCAGTTCCGGGCCGTCCTCCAGGACACGATCTTCCGCGTGGAGCAGGCCTATTGGACGCTCGTCTACAGCATCGAAAACCTGGAGGTCCGGCGCCAATCGCTCGGTCTGGCCCGCGACCTGCTGACCAAGAACAAGCGCGAAGCGGATGTCGGGACGATCGCGCCGATCGAGATCCTGAACGCCGAAGCCGAAGTCGCGACCCGGGAGGCCGACATCCTCCTGGCCGAAACCCAGGTCGCCTCGAGCGAGGACCAGCTCCTGACGCTCATGAATGCCCAACCCTCGGAAGGCCGGCCCCGGCCCGGCCGGATCGTGCCCCGGGACAAGCCCGCTTACGAGAAGCGGGAGATCGGGCTCGACGCCTGCCTGGCCGTGGCCCTCGAAAACCGGACCGATCTCCAGATCGCGAAGCTCGATCTCCGGAACAAGGAACTCGGCTACGATTATTCCCGCAACCAGCTGCTCCCGGACCTGAGCTTCTCGATATCTTATTGGAGTCCCGGACTGTCCGGCACTCAGATCCTCTATCAGGACGGGAACCCCCTGACCAACATCGTGATCGGAACCATCCCCGCCGGGGCGCGGGATTCGCTCCGGGACGCCTTTGGTCTCCGGTACCGGAATTATGCCGTCGGCTTGTCGCTGAGCGTGCCGCTCAACAACTATCTCAACAAAGAGCACTTCGCCCAGATCCGCCTCGCCTACGATCAGGCTCAGCTCCGCATCCGGAATCTGGAGCAGCAGGTCTTTCTCGAGATCCGGAACGCCATCCGGACGGTCGAAATGAATTATAAAAGCGTCCAGGCCTATCGGCTCGCCCGGGAGCTGGCCGAGAGAAAGCTCCAGGGCGAGGAGAAGAAGCTCAAGGTCGGCCTGACCACCAATTATCTCGTCCTCTGGCAGCAGCGCGACCTGGCGAACGCCCGGAGCACGGAGCTCAAGGCCCTGATCGATTACAATCTTTCCCTGTCGGCGCTCGAACGGACCCTCGGCACAAGCCTGAAGTCGAAGAACATCAATCTGGCCGACGTCCTGGACCGGTGAGGTCGCGGGTTCGACGCGCAAAAGGCGCCGGGGTCGGCACCGGCCCTCCGGGGGAACCAGTCCCGTCGGTTCCCCCCCATCGCTTTCGCGCTGGGGCCCCCCTTCCGCTATGAGGGCCTCGCGCCGACCCCGACGCCTTTTGAGACTTCGGTCAGAACCGGCGGGTGGTCAGGCTCCGGTCGTCGTAGAAGTTGATCCGGTAGGAGTTCGACTTGCGGGGGATCATCATGCAGGAGTCGTTTAGCCGGACGCCGATGGCCGCGCCGTCGACGCGGGAGAACACAAACCGCTGCTCCTCGAGCGGCCAGCCGCGGTAGCCGGGGCTGAAGCGCTTGCTCGGCCATAGGCCTCGGCCCCGGGCTTCGGCCACGATCCGGCGCTCGGCTTCCCGGAACGTCTGGACGACGGCCGCCGTGCCATAGGCGTCCAGGACGAGCCCCCGGAGCATGTCTCCGTCGCGGAACTCACGCTCGCATTCCTCCTCGAGGGCCGGTCCGATCGTCGAAACGCCCAAAGCGACCTGGACGGCCTTGTCGAAAATCGGATGGCCGTTCGTCTCGGCGGACTCGAGGAGGGTATAGACCGACCGCGGGGCGATGAGCGCCGGGATCCGCTCCTCGACCTCGGCCAGCGTCCGAAGGAGGGCGGGCGAGGCCGAGGCCCGTCCTTTCCGGCATCCCACCCGGATGAGGATGTGATTCTCGTCCCACCGGAGAGGGGTGTCGGACAGGAAGACTTGGTCCGGCATCGTCACGGCAGTTCCGGCAGTCCGGCCGCGCCGTTCGACCGGGCATCGGCCTCCATGATCTCCCGGAGTTCTTTTTGGAGGGCCGGGTCGGGGAGGTTCGGAGGGATGGCCGAAAGCAGCGCCCGGGCTTGTTCGGCCGCCCGGTCGCCGATCGACTTCCGGCCCGCCCCTTCCCAGGCATCGTAGGTATCCCGATCGGCGAGGTTCGCCATTCGGTGTTCGATCCGGTACCACTTCCTCGTGTGGGGCATCGTCAGAAACTGGGTGTCGGGACGGATCCCGTCGAAGAGGTGGGCCGCGAGGGGCTCGTCCCGCTGGGCGATCCCGTCCAGGAGGCGATAAGCCATTCCGCAGATGTCGTTATCGATCAGGAGCTTTTCCAGGCTTTGGGTGCTCTCGAAATCCAGCATGCCCACGCCCGAGACGACGTTGATGCCCGCCAGGGCGGCCAAGACGGCGCCCATCCCCGTTTCAAACCCGGACTGGGCATCCTGAATTTTCGCGTCGCTCAGGCCCATGTAGGCATGGGTCGGGAGCTTCAGATGCTTTCCGATCTGGGCATAGGCCATGTCGATCATCATCGTCTCCATGGCCCCCATGGGCGTCGTGCCCTTGCGCATGTCGAAGCTCGCCGGCGAGCCGCCGAAGATCACGGGCGCCCCTTTCCGGGCCAGCTGGCAGATCACGAGACCGGAGAGGTTTTCGGCCGTGTGCTGGACGAGCGCTCCGCCGAGGGTCACGGGCGACGTCGCCCCGGTCAGGCTCATAGAGATGAGTTCCGACGGGACGCCCGCCCGGGCGCTGTCGATCAAGCTCTGGGCGGTTAGGTTGCTCCATTTCAGGGGCGGGGAGGGGCAGGCGTCGAAGATCGCCAGGGGGCGGCGCCGGAGCTCCTCGGCCCCGCCGCGGACCGCCATCAGCATCTCGAGCATCGGCTTGAACCCTGCGGTGCGGAACGTGCCCGTGACGCTCGGCTTCGTGGAATATAAAAGGCCGAGGTAAAGGCGGTAGCTGTCGGCCACGATCTCAGGCACGTCGGCGCTGATCAGGGCCGTGCTTTGGAAGTGGATGTGCTCGCAGGCGTCCGTCAGGCGGGTCAGGCGGACGACATCGATCGTGTCCGCCTTCCGTTCTCTCTGCGTCACGGAATCGAGCATGCGGATCGCCCCCGAACCGGGGTCGAAGTGGACTTCGTCGCCGCCGACCGTGAATTCCCGGGATCCGGCCCGGTCGTACATGCGGATCGTCGGCGGGGTCGAAGCCAGGGCATCCTCGACCAAATGGGGGGTGAGGCGGACTCGCTGCGTAGCCTCGTCCACGGTCATCCCGGCTTCCCGGAACAAGGAGCGCGCTTCAGCGTTCTCCACGAATACGCCCTCCCGTTCGAGAAGGTCTAAGGCTTCGCCGATGACCTTCTCGACATAGTCCCGGCTCAGCAGTTCGACTTTGGGCCGGAGCGCCGGGATCATGGCGTCACCTTGGCGGCGGCCAGGGCGGCGGCCTGTTTCACGGCCGCCAGCGCATTTTCGCCGTAGCCGTCGGCCCCGATTTCCGCGGCCCACGCCCGCGACACGGGGGCTCCCCCGACAAGGACCTTGAACCTGTCGCGCAGGCCGCGCTCCCGGAGGCGCTCGACCACCCGGCGCTGACCGAGCATCGTCGTCGTCAGCAGGGCGGACAGGCAGATGAGGTCGGCCCGCGTCTCGACGGCCGCGTCGATGAACCGGTCGGCTTTCACGTCCGACCCAAGGTCGACCACGTCGAAGCCATTGGCCGAGAGCATCGAAGCGACCAGGTTCTTGCCGATATCGTGGATGTCGCCTTCGATCGTCCCGATGACGATCCGGCCGCGCGACAAGCCGGCCGCCCCCGAAGCTTCGAGGGCCGGCCCGAGGACGGTCAGGGCCGCTTTCATGGCAGCCGCGCTGCTGATGAGTTCAGGCAGGAAGTAGTCCCCGCTTTCCCAGAGCTCGCCGACCCGCCGGATGCCGGGGATGTAGCCCTGTTCGATCACGGCCGGCAGGTCGAGCTGCTCGTCCAAGGCCTGTCGGGCCAGGCCCGCGGCCGCCTCGGCATCGCCCGCGACGACGGCTTCAGCCATGCGGGCGTAACGCGCATTCAAGTCTTCCATGATTCCTCCTCCTTGTTTCGCTGGAGCGGGAACACGCTTTGGGAGTTCAGCTCCATTCCTTGAATTCTAGCGCCTCGACGAACAGCTCCTGGAAAGCCGCCCCCCGGGCCAGACTCTCATGGTCGATCTTCCCGACCAGCGCCTCGCAGCGCTTCCGCTCCTCCGCCGAAAGGAGCATCGCCCGAGCCCCGGCCAGGGAGGAATTGCCGATGAACCGGATCTTCTCCTCCGGAACGCGGGGGAGGAGGCCGAGGGCCATGGCGTTCGGGACGTTGAGATAATTGCCGAACGCGCCGGCGACATAGAGCGTGTCGAGCTCCGCGACAGAGGTCCCGTTCGCCTCGAGCAGCATTTGGATGCCAGTCTTGACCGCGGCCGCGGCGAGCTGGACTTCACGGACGTCCTTTTGAGTCAGCTCGACCGGCCCGTCCACGGGGATCCTTTTCGAAGCGCCGGCGATATGGCCTTCTGACGAGAGCCGGCCTTGGCGCAGGGCCGAAGCGATGAGGTCGATGAGGCCCGTCCCGCAGACGCCGCATGCCGGCCGGCCTTCGATCGTTTCAACGGCCGTCCCGCCGTCCCGGTCTTCGGCCTTGAAGACGGCCCCGGGCAGGGCCAGCATTCCACAGCTGATGGTCATGCCCTCGAAGGCCGGACCGGCGGCCGTAGATGTCGCGGTGAAGCGCGGCCCCTTCTTCAGGACGAGCTCGCCGTTGGTGCCGAGATCGATGAACAGGAAGTTCCCGGGATGGGACCCGGCATCGATCGCCGCCAGGCCGGCCGAGATGTCCCCGCCGACGAAGCTCTTGATGTTCGGAGCGATGATGACCCGACCGGCCGGATGGATGGCCAGGCCGCTATCCGGGACCGGCACGGGCGGCAGGACGGAGAATGCGGCGAAGTAAGGCGCGACGGCCAGGGTGTCCACCGGCAGGCCGAGAAAGAGGTGGTTCATCGCCGTGTTGCCGGCCACGACCGCCTCATACACCCGGTCCCGGGGAACGCCGTTCCGCGCGCACAGCCCTTCGATCATCCCGTTCAAGCTGGCGGTCACAATGTCCCGCAATTCGGCCGCCCGGTCCGGCGCCCCAAACGCGGCTGAGATCCGGGAGACAACGTCGCTCCCGAACTTGACCTGAGGGTTCAAGGCGGCGGCCGTATCGATGACCGCCCCGGAGGTTAGATCCACCAACTCGACGACGAGGGTTGTGGTGCCCAAATCCACGGCGATCCCGTAAGCTTGATCCGCCGTATCGCCCGGCTCCGCCGTGAGCAGCGTCCGGTCTGCAAAGACGACGGCTGTGAACTCGCTCCCGGGACCGCCGCCCTCCCAAGCCCGGATCAGGGCCCGCAGGGCGCCCGGCGCGGCTTCGAGCCCGATCCGAGGGAATCTCGCCCGGACGAGATCGAGCAGCGCGACGGGCGAGTCGAGGGCAGGTGGGGGAACGCTCAGCCGGATTTTCCGGATGTCGGGTTCGATGGGGAACGACCTCTCGACGCCCCGGCTGAGAACCGGGATCCGCGGCAGCCGCGAGAATTCGGGCACGCGGACATCCAGGTCGGCTTCGATCCGGAAACGACAGGACTGGCGGAAATTCAAGGGCAGGCGCCGGCGGGCCAGGAGCGCCCGCTCTTCGTCCGCCAGGGCCGGGAGGGGCCCCCGGACGATCTCGACAAGGCATTTGCCGCACAGCCCGCGCCGGCCGCAATAAAGGCTCATAGCGAACCCCGCCCCGTCCAGGACGTCGGCCAGGACGGCTCCCTCAGCCGCCTGGAAGCTCAATCCCTCGGGCAGAATTCTGACGGTCGGACTCATCGCGGGTCTCCTTCCGGCGGGGCCGGGCTCGGCGTGAAGCCTTTCGATCGCCAAAAGAAATAAGCCGGGACGCCGGCCAGGACGAACCCTGCGCCGGCCAGCGCCTGCACGGGCCGCGAGAACACCACGGCCGCGAGGATCACGAGGTTGACGAGGACATAGAGACCCGGCAGCCAAGGATATCCCCACGTCCGATACGGACGCTCGAGATCGGGCCACTTCCGGCGGAGGACGATCACCGAGAAGCCCGTCGCGGCGAAAAAGAGGACGAGGACGAACGTCACGAACTCGATCAGGCTCTGATAGGTCCCGGTCAGGCAAAGCAGGCCGGCCCAGACCGCCTGGGCCAGGATGGCCGTCGTCGGGACGCGGTAGCGCGGATGGACGAAGGCCAGGCGGCGAAAAAACATCCCGTCCCGGGCCATGGCGAAGGAGACGCGGGGAGAAAAGAGGATGTTCGCCCCGAGGCATCCCAGCGTGGCCGCGGCGACGAGGGCGGCGAAAACCCGCCCCGTCCCGGGACCAAACAGCGAGACGGCGGCCTGCTCACCGATCCGGACGACACCCTGCATGCGTCCGACCGGCAGGGCGAGGCTATAGACGATGTTGGCCAACAGATAAAGGCCTGTCACGGTCAGCGTTCCCAGCAGGAGAGCCCGGGGCAGGGTCCGGCGGGGGTCGCGGACTTCCTCCGCGGTGCAGTTCACCGAATACCAGCCGTCATAAGTCCATAGCACGGCCAGGAGCGCGGCCCCGAAATGGGGAAGGGAGGGGAGGGGACCGCGGGGGAGGAACGGCCGGAGGTTTTCTCCGCCGGATCCGGCGCCGAGGACGACCCCGAGGACGATGAAAGCCGCGAGGGCCGCGAGCCGAAGAATCACCATCCCGTTTTGGAACCGGGCGCCGCTCTGGATGCCGAAATAATTCAGGGCCGAAAGCGCGGCGATGGAGCCGATCGCCACAAGCTGTCCGGACGAAAGGGTCAGAGTGATGGGACCGACGGTTCCCGAGAAAAAAACCCGGGACAGGGAGAGCTGCGGGACGAGGGATCCGAAATATTCGGCGAAGCCCATGGCCAAAGCCGCCACGCCCGCGCTGCCGATGATCCAGAAAAAGGTCCACCCGTAGAGGAAGGCCGCGCCGTCGCCGTAGGCTTTGCGAAGATATACGTAGGGGCCTCCGGCTCCCGGAAAGAGCGTTCCCAGCTCCGCATAAGTCATCGCCCCGAAGAGAGTCAATCCGCCGCCGAGGAGCCAGACCAACCAGATCAGAGACGGCGAGGGGAGGTCGGCGGCGATGAGCCCCGTTGTTAGAAATATCCCGGATCCGAAAACCGAGCCGATGACAAGATAAACTGCATCGGTCAGATTCAATCGCCTAGCCAATTCGGTCATTAAACCATTTCCCCATTAATCATTTCTATGTCATTGATAATAAACATAATATAAAACATGGATATATTTAAAACAAATTTATTATAGGCTAACGCCGGAATGTCTTCAACATGTAGTTTACAAATATTGACCCTTGTTTGCAAAATGGCAAGGCCTGCCGCAAAACCCTTGACTCGAGGATAGAGGGTTCGGTCGATGTCCTCATTCAATTCCGGCGAAATGCGCTGACTAGGAGTTTTACGTTCCTTCGGAACGCCCCTGGGGTTAGGATACTTTCCTTATTTTTAAATCATCGCTCAAATCCTCATTCGAAATTTAAGATCAAACAACACATGCTAAGATGAGGCCTCTTCTCAGGTCCGCTTTTACCTGCAAGAAAATAAATGACCCGGTTCCGTTGCTGAGATACAATGCGGAGCAAATTTCAGGCGAACACGCTGCCGGAGGGATGGCGGGTATATCGATCCGGCGTGAACAAGATCATGGGACAGATAGAAGCCCTGGAATAACGATCCCTGCGGAGTCTCCTCCCAGCGCCCCCCCATTGTGGTCCTGATTTGAATATGCAGGCTGCCATTCGCAAGATCTCTCGATCACACGTGCGTTCTGAATAAGGACATTACGGCGGACCGCCGATAAAATCCTATCTTATTGATATATTTACAATTACATGAATGTCGGCCGGCCGACATTTCAAACTTTAAAAGACTTGTTTTTTGAGTGCGGATTGGGTATCTTAGTTGACATCCAGTCCATCACTTGGAAAACGGGCTGGTGCGGAAAGGAGACGCGCTTGATCGTCGCCATTACAAACCAGAAGGGCGGAGTAGGGAAGACCACGACGGCCGTAAATGTCGCCGCGGCGCTGGCCTTCTCCGGATGCCGCACACTTTTAATCGATACCGATTCACAGGGGCACAGCTCGAAGTCCATCGTCCGCGATGCCGAGAAGATCGACAAGTCCCTCTATGACGTTCTCATGAATCCCGCGCTCAAGCTTTCCAGCATCATTGTCCCAGCTACCGTTCCCGGCCTCGAAGTCGCCATCTCGCGCATCTCCATGGCCAAGCTTGAGGGATCGCTTCTCGGCCAGATTGACGGTCATTTCCGGCTCAAGGACGTTTTGGAGCCCGTCCGGGATAAGTATGATTTTATCTTTATCGATACCCCTCCGACGCTGGGGCTCATCACTTTGAACTCTTTGGTGGCGGCCTCCCATCTCCTGATTCCTATCCAATCCTCTTATTTGTGCCTGGAAGGAACCGACGACTTGCTCGAAACCATCGAGAAGGTGAGGAGGGTGGCCAATCCGGGGTTGCAAATCCTCGGGGTTTTAATCACGCTCCACGATACCCGGACCAATATCGCCCGGGACGTCGTCGAGCGCATTCAACGAGTTTTCGGCGAGAAAGTCTTCCAAACGTTCATCTCGAAAAGCGTCAAGCTTGAGGAATGTCCGGCCTATAAGGAATCGGTTTTCACTTATGCCGGCGGCTCGGTCGGGGCCCTTCAATATAAAAAAGTGGCTGAGGAGATATTGGAACGTGCAAAAAAATAAGCGCTCCGGTCTTCCCGAATCCCTGGGCATGCGTCACGACACGCATTTCGTGGATTTCATCAGCAAGAAATCGGCCGCGCCCCTCGTTCGGTTGATCGCTCTCGACCGGATTGATCCCAATCCGCGCCAGGCGCGCAGCGAGCTCGGCAATATCGAGGAGCTCATGAACTCGATCAAGTCCAAGGGGATTCTCGAGCCGATCCTCGTCCGCCCCAGAGCCGATCGATATGAAATTATCGCCGGAGAACGCCGCTTCGTCGCCTCAAAAAATGTCGGACTGAAAGAAATCCCTTGCATCGAGATGTCCGTAAACGACAACGAGGCGATGGAAATCTCCCTCATCGAAAACCTTCAGCGCAAGGACCTCGATATTTTCGAGGAGGCTGACGGATTGAAAGCTCTGATGGATATTTACGACTACAGTCACGTCCAAATCTCAGAGAAGCTCGGAAAAGCCCGGTCGACGGTCACCGAGATCATCAGCGTCAGCAAGATCCCGGCCGGCCCTCTTCGAAAGCTCTGTCAGACGCATCAGATCGATAAAAACCGGAGCTTGCTGATCGAGATTTCGAAGCTGAAGAACGAAGAGGAAATGCGCAAGCTGATCGAGAGCATCGGAGAGCGGCATCTCAAGCGCGAGGACACCCGCGACCTTTCCAAGCTTCTCAAGGGGAAAGAGGCCGACGCCCGGAAGCCCAAACACTATATCTTCAACTATAGTCCCAAGGAAGACCGGACGTTCAGCGTGAAGATCGAGTTCAAGAAAGAGAGCGTCAGCCGTTCGGAAGTCATCCGGGTTCTTGAAGAGCTTCTGGCCAAGCTCAAACAGCGGCCCTGATTCTTTTTACCATCCAGTTTTCAATTTTTCATCTGTTCGTTGCCCTGCCGACTTTTCAGAATACGCCCCGAACACCGGAGAATGCGCTTTCCCGAGGGAATATCGGGCCTGAGCGGCTGGACGGAATGTCCGGCGAGCGATGCGTGGCGTCCGAATCTAATAAGCTCGTTGCTGACGTTCGTTGCTCTCCCCGTGTTAGTTTACATAATATCTGTTATGCGACTCATTGTGGAGAATTTTTGTATCATTACTAATATCAATCGTTTATGCTGACTTGGGGACTGTGGGAATCGTTCAAGACGACAAATTGGGCATTTGTGGAAATCCCCATCCATATCTTGGGGCTATTTCTTCAGATACGGCCGCGTCTTCGCCTCGTCGCCGCCGAAATCGACGTACTTCCTGAAGCATTCCGCCGCTACGTCCGATTCGCCGCGCTTCGCCCGCAGCTTACCGAGCTCGAAGTACGCTTCCGCATTTTGGGGCGCGAGCTTGAGGACAAGAGCGAGACAATCGATCGCCTGCTCCCCTCGTCCCGAATCGGCATAGAGCTTGGCGAGGTTCATGTAAGCCGGCACCGAAATGGGATTGACGCGGACCTTGACGTGGACATCCAGGACGGCGCCCTTCGCTTCCTCCGCCGCTTCGCGTGAGGCGAGCAACGACGCGGCCGAGGATTCAAAGGAGATGGCTTCCCGCCAGGAGCCCTCGGCCCCGCTCGTATCACCGGCGCCGAATTGGGCGCAGCCGAGATTGTAGCGCGCCTCGGGATCCCGGATGTCGAGGTCTGCGGCCTTCCGATAGAGCCGGACCGCGCTGCCGTAATCGCCCGCTCGGAAGAGCGCGTTGGCCGCCAGATCCCAGGCGTCCCGGAAATCGGGATCTAGCCGAATAGCGTTCCACGCATGGCGTAAGCACTCGCCGCGGACGTTCCGGGTATTGTAGAGCTGAGCCAGGTTGTATTCGAGCGAAGGAGACAAGGCATACACCTCAAGGAACTTTTCGAGAAAATAAATGGCGGAGTCGGACTCGCCCGCCCGGATGAGATCCATGGACCCGAAATTGACTTGGATGGCGAGGTCCTTGGGATCCTGATAAAAAGAATAACGATATATCGTTTTGTTCAGACTCGCAAACTCAAACTCGAATTTCAGCGCCCCCGATCCCGGGGCCGGCGTCTTCAGGCTCAGGGCCGCATCGAGAAGCACCTTGGCCTGAAAATCAGTCGGATGGATTCTGATGAGCGTTGCTAGGACCCCCGCGGCCTGGCCGTGCCGATCGCTCTCTATGAGTCCGATGGCGAAATTCCTTAGGGTCCAAGCTTCAAACGGCTCTGCATCGGCGGCTGCTGAAAAAAGAGCCAAGGCATCTTCCCGCTGATCTAATCCCCGCAAGGCCAGGGCTTCCAGGGTTAGGAGCTCGACGCCATCTTTGAGGATGGGATCCCGCGTTTCCGTCGTCCGCTTGAGAGCTTCCCCGAAATCTCCGGCTCGAAACGCACGCCTAACGAGCTGAACGCGGCAGGCGGTGGCATCGTATCCGAGCTTGCGTGCCTCCCGGAACCTTGCATCCGCCTCCTCGCCCGCTCCGCGATTCCCGGCGACCGCGCCCAACACGAAGCTCGGAATCCCCCCGTTCGGGGATTTCTTCACGACCCGCCCGATGCTCGTCGATTCCAGCCGGTCCTTGATGTCCTCCTCGAACGCGTTCAGATATCCCCGGGCGAGCGCCTGCGCGCCTTCGATGTCCCCTTTGTCGAAGAGCAGGCCCGCGGCCAACGTCCAGCCGTCCTCGTTCTTGGGGTAGCGCTCCCGCTCCTTCGACAACTCGCCCAGCGCCTGTTCGATCTGGCCGAGCCGGTAGAAAACATAGCCCTTCAGGGCGCGCACGCCTTTCACATCGGGATCGTCGGCGAGAGCCCGGTTGAGAAAGCGGAGCGCGTCCTCGTAGGCGGCGATGTCGAGCGCCATCCGGGCCTGCTTGAGCGGACTCTCCGCGGCCCCAAAGGCCCCCTCTCCCCCGATGGCCAGCGCGGCAAGGACCGCCAGAGAGGCCGTTACGAGGCATCGCCGGGATTTCCTCATGGCTCTATCATAGGGAATCGCGTCCCGAAAATCCAATGCGCGGCCACGCGACAGCGGAACGTGCCAAGGGGAGGTAGGGATGCGGCCGAAAAAACGGCGCGGGGCGGATCCTCTCCGACCCGCGCCCGGGAAAGTACGGTCAGTGGCTTTCGACGATCAGAACCTTGGTCCAAAACATGTATTTCGGCGGCACGCGATCGATGCCCCGGGAGGAGGCGTTGGGGTCAAGGCCCATTCCGGAGCTGCTCGTTTCATTGGTGATGTTGGCCCTCTCGCCCCGCGCCCGGACGATCGCCTTAAGCTGGGCATCGGTCGGGCCGCCCCATTCGAAGCCCAACGACACCTGCTCCCCCGGCCCGATTCCCAGTCCGGGCAACGCCGGATTCGCGCGCTGGAGGGGGATCACAAGCTCGAAGACGAGGGACTTCTTTTCGGCCGCGAACTTGAACATGGCCGGCGGGCCTGCCGCTCCGGCCGGCACGGGCACCGTCTCGCCTTTCTTGTTGACGACCTCGGAGAAATAGAAATTGTAGAAGGCCGTCGTCCGCATTTTCTCCTTCTGCTCGTCCGACACCGGGCCCTGCTTTTCCAAAAGGGCGATCGACTCGTTGGCCGTGATCCGCTTGCGCCGGAACAGGATGCCGTAGTCCTTCGACTCCTGGCCCGCGGGATCGACGAACAACGTCAGACCGAGTTCCTCGATCGTGCTCCGGAGCTTGGGGTCGGTGATGATGAACAGGACATAGAGATTGCTCCCGTCGTTGCGAAGGGCATACTGCACCCCGCCCTTCTCCGCCGCGAAAAGGGCCACGCCTTCCCAGTCCTTGCTCGCCCCGTCGATCTTGGGGGCCTGAGCCGCCCAGACGCTGCGGACCGTCGCGTCCTGGGCGGTCAGGATGGAGGCCGCCGCGGCGAGGGCCAGAAGGCCGACCAAAACGATGTTCCCCATTTTCATGATGGCCTCACTTCCCCATTTCCGGATCAACTCAGAGCCCCTTGCTCATCGCGTTGAGGAAGTCCTGGTTCGTCTTGGTCTTGCCCAGCTTGTCGATGAGAAGCTCCATAGCCTCAACCTCGCCGAGCTGGCTCAGGACCTTGCGTAGGATCCAGATCCGGTTCAGGTCGGTCTCTTCGATCAGCAGCTCCTCTTTGCGGGTCGCGGAGCGATTGATGTCGATGGCCGGGAAGGTCCGCTTGTCGACGAGCCGGCGATCGTGGTTGATCTCCATGTTGCCCGTGCCCTTGAACTCCTCGAAGATGACTTCGTCCATCCGGCTGCCGGTGTCGATCAGGGCCGTGGCGATGATCGTCAGGCTGCCGCCCTCCTCCACCTTCCGGGCAGAGCCGAAGAACTTCTTGGGCTTGTTCAGGGCATTGGCGTCGATACCGCCCGACAGGACCTTGCCCGAGGGCGGGATGATGGCATTGTGGGCCCGGGCCAGCCGAGTGATGCTGTCGAGAAGGATCACGACGTCCCGCTTGATCTCGACCAGGCGCTTGGCCTTTTCGAGAACGATGTTGGCCACTTGGGCATTGCGGGCGGGCGGCTCGTCGAACGTCGAAGCCACCACTTCGCCGCTCACGCTCCGCTGGAAGTCCGTGACCTCCTCGGGCCGCTCGGCCACGAGCAGGACGATGAGGAAGATCTCGGGATGGTTCTTCTCGATCGATTTGGCGATCGTCTTGAGGAGGGTCGTCTTCCCCGCCCGCGGCGGCGACACGATCAGCCCGCGCTGCCCCTTGCCGATGGGCGTCATGAGCTCCATGATCCGGGCATTGAGGTTCTTTTGATTGCCGTCCTGGAGCTTGATCATCTCGTGGGGATAGAGCGGCGTGAGCTTCTCGAAGTGGACGTTCCGCCGCTGGTCGATGATGACGTCGGGCTCCATGAAGTTGATGGCCTCGATCTTGATCAGGGCGAAATACTTCTCTCCGTTCTTGGGCGGCCGGACGATGCCCGAGATCGTGTCGCCCGTCCTCAGCTGGAATTTCCGGATCTGCGAGGGCGAGACGTAGATGTCGTCCTGGCTGGGCAGGTAGCTGAAATCGGGCGCCCGGAGGAACCCGAATCCATCCTCCAGACATTCCAGCACGCCTTCGGAGAACAGGAGCCCCTGCTTTTTGGCCTGGGCTTCCAGGATCTTGAAGATCAGGTCATGCCGGTCTTCCTTGTCGATTTCCGTCTCGGGAATGCCGGCCAGGGGGGCGATCTTGAGAAGGTCCTTCGTGTCCTTGGCCTCGAGCTCGATCAGGCTGTACTCTTTGTACTCCCTATACTCTTTGACCTCTTTCACGTCCTTGACGTCTTTCGGCTCCTTGGCCTCCTTGACGTCCTTGGGATTTGTGTCTTTCATCATGGTTCACCTCTTGGGATAAGACTCAGTGGGTTAACGGGGGTTCCTTGGGATTGTCGTCGCCCTCCTCCCCTTCCCGGTCCGACAGGACGCCTCCGGATGCGGGGGCGGCTTTCTTGGTCCGCGGGGTTTTCTTGAAGGGAACGAGGTCGCGGGTCAAGACGAGCTTCAGGACCTCGTCCATGTTCTCGACCAGATGGATCTTCATGTCTTGGCTCAGGACTTTCGGTAGGTCCTTCAGGTCGGCCTTGTTATCGAGGGGCAGGACCGCTTCGCGGATCCCTTCGCGGTGGGCGGCGAGGAGCTTCTCCTTGATGCCGCCGACCGGCAGGACCTTGCCCCGGAGAGTGATCTCGCCGCTCATGACCAGCTTCTTGCTGACCGGGATCTCCGTCAGGAGCGACAGGATGGCGATGGCGATGGTGATCCCGGCTGAGGGCCCTTCCTTGGGCGTCGCGCCCTCGGGCACGTGGATGTGGATGTCGAAGTTCCGGGTGACGTCCTTGGCGATGTTCATTTCGAACACCTTGCCCCGGACGTAGCTGAAAGCGGCTTGGGCCGACTCCTGCATGATCTCGCCCAGCTGGCCGGTCAGGGTGAAGTTGCCCTTGCCGTGGACCTTGGTCGCCTCGAACGTCAGGAGCTCGCCGCCGAATTCGGTCCAGGCCATGCCGAGGGCCACTCCGATCTCGTCCTCACGGTCGACCGCGGACCGGCGGAACTTAGCCACGCCGAGGAACCCTTCAAGGTTCTTGACCGTGATCTTGTCCTTGTGGTCCCTCCCCTGGACCACGACCTTCTTGACGACCTTGCGGCAGATCTTCGTGATCTCACGCTCGAGGTTCCGGACGCCCGCCTCGCGGGTGTAGTCGTCGATGATCTTGAGGATGGCCTTGTCCGAGATCTCGATGTTGCGCTCGCCGAGCCCATGGGCCTTCCTCTGCTTGGGCCAGAGGAAGTGGCGGGCGATCTCGAGCTTTTCGGCTTCGGTATATCCGGGGATCTGGATGATTTCCATCCGGTCGATGAGCGGCCGCGGGACGGGATCGAGCATGTTGGCCGTCACCACAAACATCACCTGGGACAGGTCGAAGTCGGTGTCGATGTAGTGGTCGAGGAAGGTGCTGTTCTGCTCGGGGTCCAGGACCTCCATCAGGGCCGAAGCGGGATCGCCCCGGAAATCCATGCTCATCTTGTCGACCTCGTCCAGGAGGAAGACCGGGTTCCGCGTCCCGGCCCGCTTGATCATCTGGATGATGCGGCCGGGATAGGCGCCGATGTAGGTCCGGCGGTGGCCGCGGATCTCGGCCTCGTCCCGCACTCCGCCGAGCGACAGGCGGACGAATTTCCGGCCCGTGGCCCGGGCGATCGACTTGCCGAGCGAGCTCTTGCCCACGCCCGGAGGTCCGATGAGCCCCAGGATCACGCCCTTCGGGCTCTTGACCAGCTGACGGATGGACAGATATTCGAGGATGCGCTCCTTGACCTTGTCCAGCCCGTAGTGGTCCTCATTGAGGATCCGCTCGGCCTCTTGGAGGTTCCGCTTTTCCCGCGACTTCTGAGTCCACGGCAAGGCGATGAGCCAGTCGAGATAGTTCCGGCAAACCGTGGCCTCGGCCGACATCGGGGGCATGGTTTCGAGCCGCTCGATCTCCTTGCGGGCCTTGTCCTCGGCGTCGGAAGGCATTTTGGCCGCGGTCACCTTCTTCTTCAGCTCCTCGATCTCGTTGGCCTGCTCGTCCTTCTTCGCCCCCGGAGCGCCGCCTGGAGTGAAGATGTTCGGCCCGCCGGGCTGCCCCAACGGGCCTTTCCGGCGGTTGAGCGGCTTGCCGTCCTTGCCCCGAAGGTTGGCCTGGATCTTGTAGACCTCGCTCTCCAAAATGAACGTGAGGCGCCGGATGCGCTCCTGGCTGTTGATGGTCTCGAGCAGGTTCTGCTTCTCGTCGAGGGGAAGATAGAGGTGCGAGGAGATGATGTCGGCGATCCGGTCGGGCGAATGGTCGCGCAAGGCCGGGATGATCGACTGGAAGTTCGCGTTCTGGCTGAGCTTGAGGTATTCCTCGAAGAGGGCCAGGGCCCGCTTCATTTCCTCCTGGACCTCCTTGCCCGTGTCCTCATAGACCCGGATCTCCTTGGCCAGAACCTGGTAGAAGGGGTACGAGCTCAGGAACTCCAGGATACGGGCCCGCCGTTTCCCTTCGACGATGACCCGGACGTTCTTGTCGTCGACGGGGATGGTCCGGATGATCTTGGCCGTGACGCCCAGGGAGTAGATGTCCTTAGGGCCGGGGTTATCGAGGGAGGCGTCCATCTGGGCCGCGAGAATGACCAGCTTGTCCGTCTCGGCCGCCTTCTCCAAGGCCTGGATCGAGGAGGCCCGGCCGATGATGAACGGCACGAGAGTGGCCGGAAAGACCACGAGTTCCCGAAGCGGGATCAAAGGGATATTTTTCAGGATTTCGGCCTGTTCGCCGGATGGTTCCATGGTTAGACTCCGATGACCTGTTTGATCCGTTCGAAGCTCAGTTCGTTCTCATCGACCATGCGCTTCGTGATCCGGATCTTATTCGTCTTTTTCGAGGATGGAAGGTAGAACATGAGATCGAGCATGAGATCCTCGATGATCGTCCGCAGCCCCCGGGCTCCGAGCTTGCGCTCCACCGACTTCTGGGCGATCGCCAGGAGGGCGTCGCTGCTGAACTCGAGCTCCACGCCCTCCATCTCGAAGAGCTTCTGATATTGCTTGATGATGGCGTTCTTGGGCTCCGTGAGGATGGCCACGAGATCGGCGAGGGCCAGGTCGGTAAAGGTGGCCACGACCGGAACCCGGCCGACGAGCTCGGGGATCAGCCCGTACTTGATCAGGTCCTGCGGGATGAGCTCGGCCAGGAGCGAGGAGGAGGCGTCGGGCCGGGCGAGACGGGACTCCGACTTGAAGCCGACGACCGCCTTCCCCAGACGATGGGCGATGATCTTGTCGAGCCCGACGAAAGCCCCGCCGCAGATGAACAGGATATCGGTCGTGTCGATGGGGATGAACTCCTGGTACGGATGCTTCCGGCCGCCCTGGGGCGGGATGTTGGCCACGGTTCCTTCGATGATCTTGAGGAGGGCCTGTTGGACGCCCTCTCCTGAAACGTCCCGGGTGATCGATGGGCTGTCGCTCTTGCGGCTGATCTTGTCGATCTCATCAATGTAGATAATGCCCTTCTGGGCCTTGGCGATGTTGCCTTTGGCCGCCTGATAGAGCTTCAGGACCACGTTCTCCACGTCCTCGCCGACGTAGCCGGCTTCGGTCAGGGTCGTCGCGTCGGCGATGGCGAAGGGCACGGCCAGGATCTTGGCCAGGATTTGGGCCATCAGCGTCTTTCCCGTGCCGGTCGGGCCGATCAGGAGGATATTGCTCTTGGCGATCTCAACGTCCCCGCCCGTCCGGGGGCGATGGACCCGCTTATAGTGGTTGTAGACCGCCACGGCGATCTTCTTCTTCGCCTTCTCCTGGCCGATGATGTATTCGTCCAGGGCCTGCTTGATTTCTCCGGGCGTGGGATATGCGGCCGGGCTTGCCTTCTCGTCGTCCTTCGTCGCGGGCGTCTGGAGCAGGCCGTGGGCCGTGTCGATGCAGGCGTCGCAGATGAAGATTCCGCCGGGGCCGGCGATGAGCTTTCGGACCTGGGTCTGGTTCCGGCCGCAGAAGCCGCATTTCACCATCGCCTCTTTCGGATGCACGGTGTCTTCGCTCATCGATGTCGCTCTCTCCGATGGAATCTCCGAAACTCGCCGCGGAAACGGGCCGGGACTACTTCTTCACCGCGGGCCGGCTCGTCAGGATCTGGTCGATTAGGCCGTATTCTTTGGCCTGGAGCGGGGTCATGATGAAATCCCGCTCGATATCGGTCTGAATCCGGGTCTTGGCCTGGCGGGTATGCTTGACCAGGATCTGGTACAGGTTCTCCCGCATCCGGAGGATCTCCTTGGCTTGGATCGCGATGTCCGAGGCCTGGCCCTGCGTGCCGCCGAACGGCTGGTGCAGCACGACGCGGGCATTGGGCAGAGAGATGCGCTTGCCCGTCGTGCCGGCGGCCAGCAGGACGGCGGCCATGCTGGCCGCCTGCCCCACGCAGATCGTGGAAATATCGTTGGCCACGAACTGCATCGTGTCGTAAATCGCGAGCCCGGCGGTGACGCTGCCTCCGGGGGAATTGATGTAAAGGGAAATCTCCTTATCGGGGCTCTCGGCCTCCAGATACAGGAGCTGGGCGATGGCGAGATTGGCCAGGTCGTCGGTGATTTCGCTCCCGATAAAGACGATGCCGTCCCGGAGGAGGCGCGAATAGATGTCGTAGGCGCGCTCCGAGCGGCCGTCCTGTTCGACGACGAAAGGGATCAGGGTCATGAGAATCGTGCGGGATTATTCTATTATAGACTGGCCGACCAGAAAGTCAACGGTCTTGCGGACCACGAGCGAGCTCCGAAGGTCGTCCCGCCGGCCTTCCGCGGCGAAGGACTCCTGGACCCGGGCAACGGGAATGCCGTTGACCTGGGCAAGGCGTCCGATCTCCTGGTCGAGGTCGTCCTCCGTGACCCCGATCCCTTCCGCATCCGCGATCCGGCGCAGGATGAGATGGCGCTTGATGTTCGATTCCGCCTGGGCGCGGGCCGACGGCTGGAGCGTCTCAAGAATCTGGGGCGTGACGGCGTTAGCCGGGGCCGATTGGAGCATGGACTTCAGAACGGCCTCCGCTTCATCGTCGACGACGCTCTTGGGCAGCTCGAATACGCCCCGGTCGACGATTGTCCGGATGACCGCGTCGGCGGTTTCGCGCCGGGCGGCCTGGTCGCGGACGGCCTGGAGCTCCCGGCGGATCTTGTCGCGGACCGCGGCCAGCGTGTCGAATTCGCCGAGCGTCTTGGCGAAATCGTCGTTCGCCTCGGGAAGCTTCTTTTCCTTGATCGACTGGACCTTGAGCCGGTATTCGATCTCTTTTCCGGCCAGCTTCTTGTTCTTGTGCTCGGCCGGGTAGGCGTGGAGAAACGATTTTTCCTCGCCCGGGACCAAGCCGAGAAGATGAGCGTTGATGGCGGGGTCGTTCCCTTCGTGGCCCGCCAGGACGACGACCTTTTCGACGGGCATGAGCCGCCGCGTTTTCACGTCCTTGCCCTGGATCTCGACCATGGCATAGTCGTCCGCGGCGACGCCCCGGCCTTCGACCGGAATGTATTCAACCGCTTTTTCACGCAGTTCGTCGAGCGTCCGGGAAACGTCGTCCTCGGTGACAGAAGCCTCGATTTTTTTAGCCTTGACCTTTTTGTAGGACGGCAGCTCGAACTCCGGCCAGACTTCGATCACGGCCTTGAAGCGCAGGGTTTGACCCTCCTCATACGAAACGTCTTCAACGACGGGGACTCCCACGGGCCGGATCGCCTTCGCTTCGAGGATCTCCTCGAGGACCCGGGGGATCAGTTCGTCCACCACCGACCGCTGAATATCCGGGCCGAACATCCGGCGGACCACATCCTTGGGGGCTTTCCCCTGACGGAAGCCCTTGAGGCGGGCCCTTTGGGCGTACTCCTCGAGAATCCGGTCGTATTCTCGGGCGGCGTCCTCGGCCCCCACTTGGGCTTCGACTTCCTTCCGGGTCGGACCCAGGTCCTTGACGCTGCTTTGGAAGTGTTCGTGCGTGTCGCTCATGGATTGTCCTTTTCAAATTCCGGAACCGCGGACCAGCGCCGAATCCGGCTTCCGCCCGTGCGGCCGGCCTGATCGAAAGAATAGGCAGAGCGGGAATCGAACCCGCACTCCCTCATCGGGAACTAGGTCCTAAGCCTAGCGCGTCTGCCGTTCCGCCATCTGCCCTTGACGACTGCCCGCATTCTTCGCCCGCCGGGCGACGGCCGCCCGCCGGACGGCCCGGAACGCGGAGATTCGACTCCTCCCGGCCGAGGACGTCTGGGTAACGGTTCCGGATTATCCTTCTCCCCAAACGGGATTCCCTTGCCTGGGAGGGCCTGACTCTATGGAAGAATGAACGGAAAATGCGGCTGCGGCGACAGGCAAAAATACGAGATGATTTTATACCATAAGCCAAGCCGCTTTGTCAATTTTATCAAGCGCAAAAGGGGGGCTTTCGCCCCCCCTGCCGTTTACCTATGGACCGGGATCGGAAGCCGGTCCGCCCGGGGCTTCCCAAGGATCGGCCTTCTATTATTTGATAAGAGCCTGGAGCTGCTTGGCCTTGGCCGCATCGAGAGTCTGGAGCTTCTTAACGATATCCCTGGCGCTGTAGCTGTCCCGGAGGTTCAGATAGCAGATTCCGAGGTTGTACCAGGCGTTGACGTTGTCAGGCTGCAGCTCGACGGTCTTCTTCAGCGGGTCGAGCGCCACGTCGAATTTCTTGAGCAGCATATTGTTGATGCCGAGATAAAGCCAGGCGTAGGCGTTGTTCGGGTCGATCTCGATCACTTTCTTGAAAGGCGCGAGCGCCTCCGCGTATTTCTTCAGGTTGTAGAGCGAAGCGCCGATCTGGAACAGGGCCAGGTCGTAATTCGGCTTGATGACCAGGGCCTTGTTGAAGGCCTCGATCGCCTCGGGGTATTTTTGCATCTGGATATACATATAGCCGAGGTTGTAGACGGCCTGTTCGTCCTTGGGCTTAAGCTCCACGATCTTTTTGGCCGCCTCGACCGCCTTGTCCGGCTTCTGGGCGTCGCTCCAGAGCTTCAAGATCCAGCTGTAGTAGTTTTCCGCCTTCTCGGGATTGACCTCGGCCAGCTTCTTGTAGGTATCCTCGGCCTCCTGGAGAAGGCCCGCCTTCTGGTAGGCCATGGCCAGGTTGTTGAGGATGGTCAGGTCGCGCGGCTGGAGCTTCTGGGCCCCCGCCAGGGCCGCGGCGGCTTTGTCGAACTGCTCGGCGCTCATCCGGGCCATCCCGAGTCGCTGATAGGCCATGAGAAGGTCGGCCGGGCCGGCGGCCAGGTAATTGTCGTAAGCGTCGCCCGCCTTCGCGAATTCGCGCCCCGCTTCATACGCTTCGCCGAGGGCGAGGTAAGCCTCCTTGCCGCCGGGGTTGATCTCGAGCGCTTTGTTGAGGGACTCGACCGCTTCCGGAGAGCGCTGCATCCGGGCGTAGATCTGGCCGAGTCCGAGGAACGCCTCGCCTGCCTTGGGATCGAGCTCGGTGACCTTCTTATACGCCGTGATCGCGTTCGAATAATCGCGCATGCCGTCGTAGCTTTTGGCCAGAAGCCTCCAGGCCTCGAGGTTTCCCGCCTGGACCTTGACCACTTTTTCCAGGTTGCGCTGGGAATTGTAGCCTTCGTCAACCCAGGCATAGATCCGGCCGAGAAGCCAGTTCGATTCGATCGTGGTGAAATAATCCTCGGCCTGCCAAGCCTTGAAGGCCGTCATTTTTTTCGCTTTGGCCACCGCGTTCACGGCCGACATCGGGACGATCAGCCGGAGGCGCTTCTCAATGACCTGGACAAGGCCGAGGAGCTTTCCGGTCTCGTCGACCGCGGCGCCGCCGGTGAACGAATCGGCCAGCGCGGCCGAGGTGTCGGCGATCTTCAGCCCGCCGCCCAGGTCATGGATGTTGCGGACCGTCGCCTCGGTGGCGACGATGTCCCCCGCCTCATTGGCCGCCACGACATAGAATTTCTTCCCGGGCGTGAGGGTGCTGAAATCTCCGGCTGCGAGGGGCGTCACCTTGCCGTCGATTTGGACGATCGCCAGGTCGAGGGCCTTGTCGACCCCCAGGACGCCTTCCACATCGACGTCCTTCTTTTTAAAATTCAATCCCGCGGCGCCCGCGGCCGGGCTGATCAGGTGGTAGCTCGTCGCGGCGACCGTCGGGGAAAGGACCAGCGCCGATCCGCGCCCGATCTCCACTTTTTCCTTGTTGAAGAGGATGACTTGGATCACGCCGGGATTGGTCAGGGCGAGGATCTTGTCCGATTCCCCCGTCTGGCCAAAGACGGCAGACACGGAAAGGACAAGCGCAAGACAAAGGATGAGAGCTTTGAGTTTGTTGGTCTTCATAAATCCTCCTGAGAGTCCGATGGAGTTCGGACCTATAATAAATGACATTATTACATCGAAAAAAAGGGTCTGTCAATTCCAAAATCTACAGATAGGGGTCAGGTCTTAACATTTAACATTCGCGGCGAATGTTAAATGTTAAGACCTGACCCCATTCACCGCGTTGACAGGGTCCGGGTCCGAGAGTAGGATGGAAATCCATGACCGTCCCGAAGACGAAGACGCTCCTTCTCGCGGCGGCCGGCATCGCGATTCTGGCCGCCGTGTTCGCGTTCAAGGTCCAGGCCGAAATGGCCGATTTCGAGGTAAACTACCGGGCCGGCCATCGTCTCGGACTTGGCGAAACGCTCTACCGGACGGCGGATTCCCACTGGCAATTCAAGTATTCGCCGTTTTCGGCAATGATCTACCTGCCCCTGTCCGTCCTCCCCCTGCCCGCGGCCAAGGCGGTTTGGTTCCTCCTCGTAGCGACGGCCATCGCGGCCGTCATCGTCCTCGGATACAGGCTGGCGATCGCGGCCGGGTCGGCCAAGCCCGGCCTGGCTGTCTTCTTGGCCGCCCTCATTCTAGCCAAATTCTTCCTGCGGGAGATCCAGCTCGGGCAGATCAACGCCCTGATCACGGCCCTTCTCATGGGCATGGTCCTTCTTATTGTGAGAGACGACGAAGCGCCGTCCTCCCGTCGGCGGATGGCGGCCGGAATCCTTTGGGGGCTGGCCATGGCCCTCAAGCCCTACGCCGTGATCTTCCTCCCCTACCTCGTCCTGAAGCGAAAAGTACGGGCGCTCGTCTGGGGCGGCGCCGTGCTCGCGGCGACCTTGGCCGTCCCCGCCCTCTTTTACGGGATCCGGGGAAACATAACCGTTCTCTGGGAGTGGATTTCGAGCCTGTCCCGGTCCACGCCGGGGCTCCTCGTCTCGCAGGACAACGTCTCCCTGCTCGCGTTCCTGATGAAATGGATGCATGGCTCGCCCGCGGCCTCCTTCGTCTACGGGGCCATGGTGGCTCTTCTAGCCGTCCTCACTCTGCTTTTCCTTCGCGGCGGCCGGGACCTGCCCCGGTCCGCGGTCGCCGAGTCGGCCCTGCTCCTCATTTTCATTCCCCTCATCTCCCCTCTCGGATGGGACTACACCTTCCTTTCGGCCTTCGCGGCCGTGGCTCTCGTCACGGACCGGATGTCGGTCTTCCCCAAGGCGGTCCGTTGCCTTCTAACCGCGAATTTCCTGGTCATCGCCCTCGCCCTCTATGACGTCCTGGGGCGGCGGCTCTATGCCTCATTTATGGCCCGGTCTGTTCCTACCCTCGACTTCCTCCTCATCGTGGGGGCCCTTTTTTATCTCCGGGCCAGGAAAGCGGTCTGAGGCAGACGGCCATGCCCGCGCGCCGTACAATCATCATCCTCTATGGCCTGATGCTGGCCGGCATCGTTCTCTGGATCGCGGCCATTCTCCTCGCCCCCTTTCTCCGGAGCCGCGGTAGCGGACTCGCCCCCTGGCTCTATGCCTGTTTCGCGCCGCTCTGCCATCAGATTCCCGGGCGGAGCTTCCGCCTGATCGACCAGCCGCTTGCGGTCTGCGCCCGCTGCTTCGGGATATATATGGGATTCCTGGTCGGCACCCTCGCCTATCCCCGGATCCGGGGCTTCTCCCGGCCGCGACTGCCGAACACCCGCCTTTTCCTGGCGCTTTCCGCGCCGATCGCGATCGATGCCGCGGCCAACCTCCTCCGGATCTGGACTCTGGGCAATGTTCCCCGGTTCCTGACGGGCCTGGCCTGGGGAACGATCCTGCCGTTCTATCTGATGGCGGGAATCGGCGATCTCGTGCTCTCCAAAGTGGACCGGCGTTCGCCTTGATCGCCTCTTGCATTGGCTCTCGGTTAAAACTAGAATAGGGCTCCTTCGATGATCGAAAAGCCATGAACGGATTGTCCACCCCCCGCATCCTCAGATCCGCGCTGATCGGCGGCGCGGCGGCCGGACTTCTCTCTGGCCTGCCCGTCATCCAATGCCTCTGCTGCCTCTGGGTCATCGCCGGAGCCGCCCTCGCCGTATCGCTGGCCGCCAAGGACGCCCCGGGGCCCCTTCGCCCCGGGGAAGGCGCGCTCATAGGGGCCGCCTCGGGAATCGCCGCGGCCGTCGTCCATTCATTCGTTAACATCCCCTTCCAGGCCGCCCATCTGGCGTTCTTCCGCCGGATCTTCGAACACCTCGCCGAATACGGCCAAGCAATGCCCGAAGGCTGGCAGGACCTGTTGAGCCGGACGGAGGCGGGCGCGTTCAATATCGCCGGCTTCCTCATCGGACTTTTAATTTTCGCAGCCGTCTTCGCCGTATTCGGCGCGATCGGCGGGATCATCGGCGCGGCGCTCTTCGGGAAGAAGATGCCGCCGGCCCCGACGGCCGTTCCGCCGCCCCCCACCCAGCCATGAAACTCCTGAAAACGCAGGTCATCGTCAATCCCGAATCGGCCAAAGGCCAGACGCGCAAGCGCTGGTCCCAGATCCGGGACGGCATCCGGCATTTCATCCGGGACTTCAAATACGAATTCACCGAAAAGCCCCTGGACGCCATCGACCTCGCCCGGGCCGCTATCAAAGACGGCACCGAGCTCGTGATCGGGGTCGGCGGCGACGGAACCATGAACGAGATCGCCAACGGCTTCTATGAGGACCGGAGGATCATCAACCCCGCGACGACGCTCGGCATCGTCCCCTCCGGTTCGGGCTGCGATCTGATGCGGAGCCTGAACATCCCGAGCCGCCTCCGGGACGCCATGACGGTGATCACGGAAGCCCCCTCCCGGTCCATCGACGTCGGTAAGGTCACATTCCGGGCTACGGCCGGCGGTCCGGCCGAACGGATGTTCCTCAACGTCGCCGATTTCGGGGTGGGCGGCGAAGTCGTGGCCCGGGTCAACCAGAAGAGGCTCGAGCGGAAGGCATCGTCCTACGTCCGCTGTCTCGTTTCGACCATGATCAAATACAAGGCGAAGCGCGTCCGCATCCGGGTGGACGGGGTCGAAATCCCGCGCGAGGAATACCTCATCGGGGCGGTAGCCAACGGCCGCGTTTTCGGTAAGGGCATGAAGATCGCCCCCAACGCCCGCCTCGACGACGGGCTGTTCGATTTCGTCTACGTCAAGGGGATGAAATTCCTGGAGTTCTGCACCCACGGCTGGAAGCTCATGAACGGGACGCACCTCGGCCATCCCAAGATCTGCCTCATCCAGGGCCGCCGGATCGAGGCCGAGCCGGAAGACGGGGACACCGTCCTCATCGAGCTCGACGGCGAACAGCTGGGAACGCTTCCGGCGACGTTCGAAATCGTGCCCCGGAGCCTTCCCGTCAAGGGCTATCTCTGAGACTCAGCGGGGATTCGGCGGGGATGCCGCCTCGATCCTGGCGGTGATATTCGTCACCCGCAGCTTTCCGTCCTTGTCCCGGTAGGAAGTGATCGTCGTCTTCCGGGTTTCGGCGGAGGCCAGGGGCAGAAACGAGCTCTTGACCCGGGTGACCTTGGCCACATAATCCCGGGTTTCGGGAAAAGGGGGAACGCCGTCATATTTGGCGACGGCGGACCGGCCGGCATTGTAAGCGGCCAGGACGAGGTCGATCCGGTTCGGATAGCTCTTGAGGAGGTCGCTGAGGTACTTGGTCCCGCCCTCGATATTGTCCCAGGCGTTGAAGACGTTATTAACCCCGTAGTCTTTGGCCGTCTCGGGCATGAGCTGCATCAAGCCTTGGGCCCCTTTGTCCGAAACGGCGAAACGGTTGTAGGCGGATTCGACGCTGATGATCGAATGGATGAGCACGGGATCGACCCCGGC